>ENA-OROK01000002-OROK01000002.1-human-gut-metagenome-genome-assembly--contig:-NODE-2-length-286087-cov-12.794754_pt1 | contig 286087 bp, 269 predicted proteins | sample MGYA00242127_ERZ509046 | MGnify/ENA primary metagenome ERZ509046 (study PRJEB26280, sample SAMEA2338728) | human gut metagenome | biome: human gut; feature: human-associated habitat; material: faeces... | reverse complement strand
GCGATTGAAGAAGTGCGAAGCGTTTTAGAGGTTGACGCTGAACAGAAGATAAGAGCATGATCACCATCGGTGTCAATATGACCGATACGACAAAAAACTGGAGAATCCGTCATGGAGCTTTTGACAGAGATACTTCGATTGCGATTCCTGTAATATTGGCAACAATGTTAAAGAACAAAGGTTATGAAGTGGATTTTTCATTGCCGTGGGGATTACCGCATAGCGGAGATTATGATCTGGAAGAATTGTTTGCATGGATCGATAAGCTTGCCAAATAATGAAACAGCCGAATTACGTGTTACAGTTTAAAGAAGGCAGCTATGTGCCAAAGCATGAATCAATATTAAGAAATAATGAAAATGAATAATACGATAAGGTGATTTATAAAGGGCGTATGTCAAAATTGTTGTTGACATATGCCCTTTCCCGAATGCTTTAGAATTTCTTTCGGCATATGTTATGTTGGGAGAAGAGTTCAACCTTTTGCTTCGATGTACCTTTATGTGTATTAATAAGCATGGAAAGAGATATAGTTTCTCTCTTCTGCATAGTTCCGTAATGATTGCTGCTTGACAGTCTCCTTCAAGTTCGCTATAATGATAAACGCAAAATTTTAGTGGACTTTTCCGGATTCGGTCATCTTTTTGCCACACAGCTATCTTGTGATAGTTGTGTGGCTTTTTTGTTGCTTGTATCTCGGAAGTATTAGCAGAATGGAGGACTATAATGTTCGGACAATTTGTGGAGAAGAGGGAAAGCATGCAGACAAATAACAAAATGGCGGTTGCGCCCGTTGGAAAACTCATCTGGCAAATGTCGATACCGCCGCTGATTTCTATGTTTCTGCAATATTCCTATAATCTGATAGACAGCGCGTTTGTAGCGCGGCTGAGTGAAAATGCTTTGACGGCGGTTTCCCTGTCGTTTCCTATTACAACTTTGATGAATGCGACATCTATCTGGATCGGCGTTGGCGTGAATGTACTGATTGCAGGGTATCTTGGACAGGGAAAGCAGAATGAGGCAAATACTACCGTCACACATGGATTGTTACTGGCCTTTGGAATTGGTGCTTTGCTCAATCTTCTGTCATTACTGATTATGAAACCCTATTTTAGGGCATTCACCAATAACGAAGAAATTTATCAGTTGAGTCTTGCCTATATGAGCGTATGTTCGTTCATGCAAATTCCCAACATGGTGCATATCGCAATCCAGAAGATGATACAGGCTACCGGGAATATGATTGCTCCTATGTGGTTCCAGATTGCAGGAGTGGTCGTTAATTTTGTATTTGACCCACTCCTAATTTTTGGTATTGGTGTTTTTCCAGCTATGGGAATCCGTGGCGCTGCGGTGGCTACTGTTGCGGGCTATTTGTTATCCATGATTTTGGCATTTGCCTTGCTGCTGGGCAAAAAGCAGAAAGTGCGGATAAAGATCAAAGAATTTCATATACAAAAGTGGATGATTGCCCGTATATTCGCCCTTGGCTTACCATCTTTCATTATGAATGCCCTCAGTTCGTTTATGGTGACATTCGTCAATCTGTTTCTGGTGGCGTATTCCGATACGGCGATTGCATTCTTCGGTGCGTATTTTAAGGTGCAGCAGCTGATCGTTATGACAGTAAACGGCTTGATTCAGGGCTGTTTGCCTATTATGCGGTTTAACTACGGTGCGGGAAACAGAGATAGGTTGCACTCCGCTTTCCGATACGGAACCGCTTTGGTCTCCGGTATGATGATACTGGGAACATTGACCGTCAACTTCTTTCCGGCGCAGCTTTTGGAATTATTTACAGCGTCAAAAGCCATGCGCTCCTTTGGCATATCCGCCATGCGAATTATGGCGGCAAGCTATCTGTTTTGCGGTCTCTCTACCATGATTTCCACCTATTTTCAGGCGACAGAAAAAGTAGGTTCCAGCATTGCGATTCAATTATGCAGACAACTGCTTTTCCTTGTTCCGGCCTTATGGTGTCTGGACAAATTATTTCAACTGAACGGAATCTGGCTTGCATTTCCTGTTGCGGAAACCGCCACTATGCTCATTGCTCTCATAATAATGGCATGGTATCGCCACAACAATATCTTATAACATGTTCCAAGGAGGAGAAATGATGAACGATACTTTTATGAAAGAAAAACCGGTATTGCCGCTGATTTTATCCATGGCCATGCCTATGGTTTTATCAATGCTGGTTAATTCTCTATACAACATTATCGACAGCTTTTTCGTCGCGCAGATCAGCGAGGAAGCTATGACGGCATTATCACTGGTTTACCCGGTTCAAAATTTTATAAATGCTGTTGGAATTGGATTTGGCGTTGGAATCAACGCAGTGATCGCCTTCTATCTAGGCGCTGGAGATAACAAAAAAGCAGATCAAGCTGCCACGCAGGGACTTGTGCTTGCCATGATTCACGGCGTTGTTTTGACAGTCTGCGGTATTACAATGATGCCGGCTTTTTTAGGAATGTTCACTTCATCCAAGACAGTGATTGAACTTGGCGTCCACTATTCTGTTATTGCGTTCTCTTTTACATTGATTATAGTTGTTGGTGTTACATTCGAGAAAATATTCCAAGCTGTAGGAAACATGAAAACAACTATGATCAGCCTGATGTGTGGGTGTATAATAAACATTGTCTTAGACCCCGTTCTGATTTTTGGCTATGGTCCATTCCCTGAAATGGGAATCGAAGGCGCCGCGCTGGCAACCGGCATCGGGCAGACCTTGACGCTTGCGATTTATCTGGTCGTTTATTTTGTGCGGCCAATTCGCGTGCATATCTGCAGGCAGTACATTTTGCTCAGCAAAAAGATGGTAATAAAGCTATACTCCATCGGCATTCCCGCAACCTTGAATCTTGCGCTCCCATCTCTTTTGATTTCGGCGCTCAATGCTATTTTGGCGGCATATTCCGAGGTGTATATTCTGGTTTTGGGAATATATTATAAATTGCAGACATTCATCTATCTTCCGGCTAATGGCATTGTTCAGGGGATGCGCCCCTTGATCGGCTATAACTACGGTGCGAGGGAGAACAAAAGAGTCAGCCAGATTTATAAAATCGTCTTGTGCATGAGCGGTATCATTATGGTGCTTGGAACAGTGATATGTCTGCTAATCCCCGGCCAGCTTATGGGGCTGTTTACCCACACAGAAGCGACAATCCAGACCGGGAAAACAGCCCTGCGTATCATCGGCGCCGGTTTTATTGTCTCGGCGGTTTCCGTTACATCTTCCGGCGCATTGGAGGGACTTGGAAAAGGCATTCCTTCATTACTGATTTCACTTTGCCGGTATGTTGTGGTTATCATCCCAACTGCGTTTTTACTCAGCAGGATTTTCGGAGCGGTTGGCGTCTGGAATGCGTTTTGGATCACGGAAGCGATTACAGCAATCATTTCTATTTGTGTTTACTACAAGGCAATATCACCAAGCCAGCGGAGCCAGCCAACAGTAAAATGAACGTTGCTTTCCCCCTTGGTGAAAATATCTTTTTTTGATACTGTAATAAAAAGAACATGTAACTATTGAATATGGGCATGAAAATAATATATTTATGCCGCAATTGAAATAATAAAATAAGATAGTATAATAGAACAGAAAGGAAGGACAAAATGATTTTTGAAAGCCTGGAGGTGTTAAAATGGTAAAAATTATATCAGACAGTACATGTGATCTATCACAGGAAGTTTTAGAAAGATACGATATAGATATTATTCCGCTTCATATTGTAAAAGGAGATGAAGAACTGGAGGATGGACCGCAGATAGCCATTCACGCATTGTATGAGTGGGCTGATAAAAATAAGACTACACCAAAGACTTCAGCTCCATCTATAGAAACAGCAATGAATGTAATGCGGCCATATATTGATGAAGGCAGGGAAATCATATGCTTTTCCATATCAAGTGAGATGTCGACATCAATCAACGTGATCAGAATGGCGGCAGAAGAACTTGATGCAGAAGATAAAGTTACGGTGATAGATTCAAGAAATCTGTCCACAGGAATAGGCCTGCTTGTTGTTGAGGCGGCAGTTATGGCAGCGGATGGTAAATCCTGTGAGGAGATAAAAGCCGGAATTGATGAATTGATCCCGAAGGTAAGAGCAAGCTTTGTTGTAGATACACTTGTGTACCTTTACAGAGGTGGCAGATGCAATGCGGTTTCTGCGCTTATCGGAGGAGCATTGGCGCTTCATCCCATGATTGTTGTAAAGGATGGTAAAATGGATGCAAGCAGGAAATATAGAGGTAAGATCGGTAAAGTCATAAAGAATTATGCAAAAGATCTGGAAGAGGACCTGAAAAACGCAATACCGGATCGGGTATTTATTACACATTCGGAATGTGATGCTAAGACAGTTGAAGAGGTAAGAGATTACATAGCCTCTCTTGGCATTTTTAAGGAAATTATAGAGACAAGAGCAGGTGGTGTGATTTCATCACATTGTGGGCCTGGCACACTCGGAGTGTTATTTATTGCAAAATAATGGAGTTTCATATGGTAAGTACTTTGAAGCTGCTCGGAAAATATAAACATTTTATAAATTATTAGCACTCCCTATTGACGAGTGCTAATAATAGGTGTATAACATAGTCAAGAACAAAGGAAAGGAACAAAAAGCAAAGGCTTTGAGTTCTTGAAACATCCCGGTTCCAAAGAAACAGGTTGACACAGATTTTATAGATTAAGAAGGAGAGATGACTTATGTTGATGCCTAGTATTTTTGGAGAAAACTTATTTAACGATGATTGGATGGATTTTTCATTTCCTGATGTTGACAAGGCGCTTTATGGTAAACACGCAAAGAACGTTATGAAGACTGATGTCAAGGAAACAGACAATAGCTACGAAGTAGATATAGATCTTCCGGGATTCAAGAAGGATGAGATTGAGGCTAAGCTGGAGAATGGTTACTTAACTATCAGCGCAGCTAAAGGACTTGACAAGGAAGAGAAAGAAGAAAAGGATGGTAAGTACATCCGCAAGGAGCGCTATTCCGGTGCTATGAGCAGGTCTTTCTATGTAGGTGATGAGCTGAAACAGGAAGATATCAAGGCAAAGTATGAGGATGGTATTCTTAAACTTTCAGTTCCGAAGAAGGAGCAAAAGAAAGTTGAGACCACAAAGCATATTGCTATTGAAGGATAAACTTAATTTAAATCATCTTATGAGAAGTCGCACAGGCCTATGGCCTGGGCGGCTTTTTAAATTAAAATACAAAGGAGCAGTATGATGTTTGCATTAGAGGGAAAGCATAAGAAATGGAAAAATGTCGATAAAGAATGCTATATTGTAATTTGCCTCTCAATCGGATATACTATAGCTTAATTATAGCGGAATGAGGGAAAAATAATGTCAAAAGATGAATATTTAATTACAGATGCCCCGTTAAAGGCGCTGACAGTTTTTGCAATGCCTATGATTTTGGGCAGCTTTTTTCAACAAGTATATAATATGGCTGATTCAATCATTGTTGGTCAGTTTGTAGGCTCCTCTGCACTTGCGGCAGTTGGAGCCTGTGCTGCGCTTACGAATGTGTTCATTTGTATAGCACTGGGAGCCGGTGTAGGAGCCGGTGTACTTGTGAGCCGCTATTTCGGCGCCAGGGATTACGGCAAAATGAAAACAATAGTATCAACATCACTGATTAGTTTTCTGGTTTTAAGCGTACTTCTGGGTGTCTTCGGCTTTTTCTTTTCACATTCAATGATGAGCTTGCTACAGACACCTGCAGATATACTGGATGAGGCAGTGCTGTATCTTAGGGTTTATTTTGTGGGATTTCCGTTTCTGTTTATGTACAACATACTTTCAACGATGTTTACATCGATTGGCGAGTCAAGGATTCCGTTGGGGCTTTTGATATTTTCTTCTGTGTTAAATATATTTATGGACCTTTGGATGGTGGCTGGCCTTGACCTGGGAGTGTTCGGTGCTGCCCTTGCAACTCTAATTGCTCAGGGAATATCTGCAGTGTTTTCACTTTTGATTTTCTTTAGCCGTATGCGCCGGTATAAAAGTCGCTTTGAATGGTTTGACAGACATGAGCTTCGTTCCATGCTTCGGATTGCTGTGCCTTCGGTTCTCCAGCAGTCTACAGTGTCAATTGGCATGATGATAGTACAGGCAGTTGTGAATCCGTTCGGTACACAGGCGCTTGCAGGATATTCGGCAACGATGAGGGTCGAGAATGTATTTTCACTGATATTTGTATCCATTGGAAATGCAGTTTCTCCGTTTGTTTCCCAGAATCTCGGAGCAAAGAAGACAGAACGTATCAAAAAAGGCTATCACGCAGCGCTGGTGTTAGACCTGTGTTTTGCAGTGCTTGCTTTTATAGTAATTGAAACACTGCATACACAGATTTCCTCATTATTCCTGGGCAAAGACGGAACGGCCCTGGCATATCAGGTATCAGGGGATTATATGAGATGGCTTGGCTTCTTTTTCATTTTTATGGGTATAAAGATGGCCACCGATGGTGTGCTTCGTGGACTTGGCATCATGCGTCCGTTTCTCGCTGCAAATATGGTAAACCTGGCAATCCGCCTCTCGGTTGCCTTAATCTGCGCGCCGCGTTTCGGTATTGCATTTGTCTGGCTTGCTGTACCGGCCGGCTGGCTTGCCAATTTCCTGATTTCATATGTGGCTCTCAGAAAATCCTGGCCGGCGGAATAGAAGGTACTATAATTCAAGCTTCAGATAAATCTCATCCCTCTCATCCTGCACTGTTTTGCCGGCAGCAGTCTTTACAATACGATATGCCTGCGTCCTGCTTATAGGCTGGTATCTGCAGGTATAATTGTAAACGTTGTCCCACTTTAATCTAAGCAGGTCACTAATTCTTAGTGCTGTGTTTAATCCCATCACAATTAAACAGTAATTGCGGCTGTATAGTAGAAAATGTTATCCGGCACGTACAATATGACAGACTTTCACCCTCAGAATATCCAAAATCAACAACACAACAATGGTAAGTTAAAAATATAAAAAATGTAATATTTTGTTTATAAAAGGGTAAGAAAGTAAACACAGCATTTTCACAATTGTCCTGTATACTGACATCATAAACAAAAGAAATACTCATATTAATCTTTTTCATATTTTTAGCCGGTACACTCCACATGTACCGGCTTCCTCTTTATAGTCGGAAGGCTAAAAGTGTTTATATAAAAATAAAACGTAATTTCTTGCATAACTCCATAGTATATGTTACGATTTTACTGTTGTTAAGACGAATCTAAAGGATGATGCTTGCACGCATCATCCTTTTTAAATACAGGAGAAGTAAATGGATATCAAAAGACAGGAAAGAGCGCCGATTTATGAGGCTCTTGAGGAGTTTAAGAAGAAGAGAGTGGTGCCGTTTGACGTGCCGGGACACAAGAGAGGCAGGGGAAATCCTGAGCTGGTGCATCTGCTCGGAGAAAAGTGTGTAGGGCTTGATGTCAATTCAATGAAGCCGCTTGATAATTTGTGCCATCCGGTTTCGGTAATCAGAGAGGCGGAGGAGCTTGCGGCGGATGCCTTTGGAGCGGCAAATGCTTTTCTTATGGTAGGAGGCACCACCTCTGCGGTGCAGGCCATGATTTTGTCCACCTGCAAGGCGGGAGACAAGATTATACTTCCGAGAAATGTTCATAAAAGCGCTCTTAATGCACTTGTGCTCTGCGGAGCGATACCGGTTTATGTCAATCCGCAGACGAATGCGAAGCTTGGTATTTCGCTTGGAATGGAGATTGACCAGGTGGAGAGGGCTATCGAGGAGAATCCGGATGCAAAGGCTGTGCTTGTAAACAATCCGACGTATTACGGAATCTGTTCTGACCTTAAGTCGATAGTTGCGCTGGCTCATTCGAAGGGAATCAAGGTGCTCACGGATGAGGCACATGGTACACATCTTTATTTTGGAAAAGGGCTTCCGATATCAGGAATGGCAGCCGGGGCAGACATGTCTGCGGTATCGATGCACAAATCGGGAGGAAGCCTGACACAGAGCTCGATTCTGCTCACCGGAAGGGATGTAAATGCTGATTATGTGAGGCAGATTATCAACCTCACCCAGACCACGAGCGCATCTTATCTGCTATTGTCAAGCCTTGATATATCAAGAAGAAATCTGGCACTCAGGGGCGAGGAATCCTTTGCCAAGGTGGCGCAGATGTCGGAGTATGCAAGGCAGGAGATTAATTCCATAGGCGGCTATTATGCGTATGGGCGTGACCTTGTAAACGGCTCAAGCATATATGATTATGATGTGACAAAGCTGTCCATCTATACACTCGATATAGGGCTTGCCGGAATAGAGGTATATGATCTGCTGCGTGATGAGTATGATATCCAGATAGAGTTTGGAGATATCTGTAATATACTTGCGTATATATCAATTGGTGACAGAATACAGGATATAGAGAGGCTTGTAGGTGCGCTGGAGGATATCAAGCGCCTTTACAGCAAGGACAAGACCGGGCTTTTGTCGGGAGAGTACATAAATCCAAAGGTGGCGGTATCGCCGCAGGAGGCGTTTTATTCGCAGAAGAAATCAGTGCGCATTATGGACGCGGTAGGCGCTGTAAGTGGTGAGTTTGTCATGTGCTATCCACCGGGAATCCCGATTCTTGCACCGGGAGAGCTTATCACAAAAGAGATTGCGCAATACATTGTCTACGCAAAGGAAAAGGGCTGTTCAATGCAGGGAACAGAGGATCCTGCGGTAGAATATCTTAAGGTATTGGAGCAGTAAACAGGAGGAAAAGCTATGCAAATGTGGTTTTCACAATATCATACTGTCAATGTCAAGCTGGATGTAAGGATACAGGAGCAGCTTTTTTCAGGGCAGAGTGATTATCAGAAAATAGATGTGTTTAAATCATATGAGTTTGGCAAAATGGTCGCGCTGGATGGCGAGATTGTTTTTTCGGACACAGATGAGTTCATATATGATGAGATGGTCACACATGTGCCGATGGCGGTCCACCCGAATGCCAAAAAGATACTTATAATAGGTGGCGGCGACGGCGGCGTGGCAAAGGAGCTCATCAAATATCCGTCTGTCGAGCATATTGATGTGGTTGAGACAGACAAGATGTTTGTCGATGTATGCAGGCGGTTTTTCCCCGAGGTAGCATGTGGACTTGAGGATGAAAGAATTTCCATGTTTTATGATGATGGTCTGCGATTCTTACGCAGAAAGCATGATGAATATGATCTGATAATCAATGATTCCACAGACCCGCTCGGACATACGGAGGGACTTTTCACAAAAGAGTTTTACGGAAGCTGTTATAAGGCACTAAAGGATGATGGAATCATGGTTTATCAGCACGGCAGCCCTTTTTATGATGAGGATGAGCTTGAGTGCCGGAAAATGCACAGAAAGGTGTATAAATCATTTCCTATAAGCAGGGTATATCAGGCACATATTCCAACCTGTCCGTCAGGCTACTGGCTGTTTGGGTTTGCATCGAAGAAATATCATCCGCTTTATGATCTGGATGCAAAAAGATGGGATGCACTGGGACTTAAAACCTGGTATTATACAACACATTTACACAGGGGAGCCTTCATGCTTCCGAAATATGTGGAGGATTTACTCGAGGAAGAGGAAACAAGGTAAAACAAATTAGAAAAACTAAATCATAACCAAAGCGAATCAGGAGGGACAAAAATGAGCAGATTACTTATTATCGGATGTGGTGGAGTTGCGCAGGTGGCAATCAGAAAATGCTGCCAGAACAGCGAGGTATTTACCGAGATTATGATTGCAAGCAGAACCAAGTCAAAATGTGACAATTTAAAGGCAAAGCTTGAGGGAAAGACAAGCACAAAAATTGAGACTGCAAAGGTTGATGCCGACAATGTGGAGGAATTAAAAGAGCTGATTAATGCATACAAGCCGGATGCGGTTTTAAATGTTGCGCTTCCGTATCAGGATCTTACAATCATGGATGCATGTCTTGCGTGCGGTGTTGACTACATCGATACTGCCAACTATGAGTGTGAGGATACTGAGGATCCAAAGTGGAGAGCAATCTACGAAAAGCGCTGCAAGGAGCTTGGATTTACGGCATATTTCGATTATTCATGGCAGTGGGCATATCAGGAGAAATTTAAGGAGGCAGGGCTTACGGCTATTCTTGGAAGCGGATTTGACCCGGGTGTGACCTCTGTTTATTCTGCATATGCGCTTAAGCATTATTTTGATGAAATACATACCATAGACATTCTCGACTGCAATGGCGGTGACCATGGATACCCGTTTGCGACAAACTTTAACCCTGAGATAAATCTGCGTGAGGTTTCTGCGAACGGCTCATACTGGACAGACGGCCACTGGGTAGAGACAAAGCCTATGGAGTGGAGAGCGCAGTACAATTTTGACCAGGTCGGAGAAAAGGATATGTATCTGCTTCACCACGAGGAGATTGAGTCGCTCGCCAAAAATATTCCGGGAATAAAGAGAATCAGATTCTTCATGACCTTTGGACAGAGCTATCTCACACATATGAAGTGTCTTGAGGATGTAGGCATGCTAAGAACAGACCCGATCATGGTGGACGGAAAGGAAATAGTGCCAATACAGGTGCTTAAGGAGCTGCTTCCTGACCCTGCATCATTGGGACCTCGCACAGTCGGAAAGACAAATATCGGATGTATTTTTACAGGTGTCAAGGACGGAAAGGAAAAATCAATCTACATCTATAATGTATGCGACCATCAGGAGTGCTACAAGGAGGTTGAGTCGCAGGCGATTTCTTATACCACAGGTGTGCCGGCAATGATTGGTGCCATGATGGTAGTAAAGGGACTTTGGAAGAAGCCGGGAGTGTTCAATCTCGAGGAGATGGATCCGGATCCATACATGGAGGCTCTTAATAAGTTCGGACTGCCTTGGCAGGTAGTGGAGAATCCGGTTCCTGTGGACTGCTACAAGACTGAGGATGAGTCAGTACATATGGATTAGTCCGGAGGCCGGTATGAAGATAAATGAATTAAGAACTCCCTGTTATGTGATAGACGAGGGAAAATTAACTGAAAATCTTTTGATATTAAACGGTGTCATGCAAATGACAGGTGCAAGGATTCTTCTGGCACAGAAGGCATTCAGCGCATTTTATGAATATCCTCTTATCGGCAGATATCTAAGCGGGACAACTGCAAGCGGGCTTTTTGAGGCCCGCCTTGCACATGAAGAAATGGGAAAGGAAAACCATGTATTCTGTCCCGCTTTTTTGCCGCAGGAGATGGATGAGCTGGTAGAAATATGTGACCATATTGTATTTAATTCCGTATCGCAGTATTTGCTTCACAGGGATAAAATAGAAAAGGCTGATAAAAAAATAAGTGTCGGGCTCAGAATAAACCCTGAGTGCTCCACACAGGAGGGGCATGAGATATATGACCCATGTGCGCCGGGATCAAGGCTTGGGATAACAAGAGATGCACTCGATAAGGCTATTAAAAACGGGCTTGATTTATCACGTATAGAGGGCTTTCATTTTCACACGCTCTGTGAACAGGATTCGGATGCGCTCGAAACGACCCTTGCAGCGGTCGAGGAGAAATTCGGAGATCTGCTGTATGGACTTAAGTGGCTCAATATGGGAGGCGGACACCACATCACAAGGGCAGATTATGACATTGAGAGGCTTGAAAAATGCATTATGCATATGCGTGACAAATACGACCTGGAAATCTATCTGGAGCCGGGAGAGGCGGTTGCGCTAGATGCAGGATATTTGGAGACAACGGTGCTTGATATAGTTGAAAACAATGGCATAAAGATACTCATTCTGGATACCTCAGCAGCCTGCCATATGCCGGACGTGCTTGAGATGCCGTACCGTCCGCCGCTTATGGACAGTGGCGAGCCGGGTGAGAAGAAGTATACCTACAGATTGTCCTCATGTACCTGTCTGGCAGGTGATGTGATAGGGGATTATTCATTTGACAAAGAGATAAAAATCGGCGACAGGCTGTGCTTTAGTGATATGGCAATCTACTCGATGGTCAAAAATAATACCTTTAACGGCATGCCGCTTCCGGACATTGCAGTAATGGATGAAAATAAGGATTGTAAGGTTATCAGGAGATTCGAATATGAAGATTTTAAATGCAGGCTGTCCTAGAGCAGACGGCTTCTATATGCCGGCAGAGTATGCTCCCCACAAGGGTACCGTCATCATCTGGCCAAAGCGCCCGGGCTCATGGATTTACGGTGCCAGGCGGGCAAGAGAGGCCTTTGCGGAGGTGATCTGTGCAATAGCAGAGTCTGAGCAGGCATTTGTGCTCGCAGAGTCAGATGTGATAGACAATGCAAGGACTGTCGTGGAGGATGTCAGGAATCGGAAAAATTATCAGGAAAATTTCCCTGTGAAATATATAGAAATGGAGTCGGACGATGCCTGGGCCAGAGATGTGGGGCCGACCTTTGTAAAAAATGATAATGGCGCTGTCAGAGGAATCGACTGGTGCTTTAATGCCTGGGGCGGCAAGGTGGATGGCTTATACGCAGACTGGACAAGGGATGACAGGGTAGCGGCTTTATTTTGCAACGAAGCCGGATATGACATATATGATGCGCATCCGTTTGTCCTCGAGGGTGGAGCCATCCATACAGACGGAGAGAAAACTGTGATAGTGACTGAAAGCTGTCTGTTAAGCAGAGGCAGAAATCCAAAGCTATCGAAGTCTGAAATAGAACAGAAATTAAAGGATTATCTGGGTGCCGAAAAAATCATCTGGATTCCTTATGGAATATACAATGATGAAACCAACGAGCATGTGGATAACGTATGTGCGTTTACAAGCCCGGGGCATGTAGTACTTGCCTGGACTGATGACAGGGATGACCCGCAGTATCAGATGTCATCAGCGGACCTTGAAATATTGGAAAATGAAACTGATGCAAGAGGCAGAAAAATTGAGGTTCACAAGGTTTACATTCCAAAGAAGCCTGTGTGTATTACAGAATATGAGCTTTCTGGCTTCACCTTTGAGGAGGGCGAGGATGAGCGCGAGGCAGGAGAACGCTTAGCGGCAAGCTATGTGAATTTTTATATCACAAACGGTGGCGTGCTCATTCCGCAGTTTGGTGATGTGATGGATGAGGCGGCGCTTAAAGTAATCGGAAGTCTTTTTGAAGGAAGAAAGGTGTATCCGGTATATGCGCGCGACATAATTGTCGGCGGGGGAAATATACACTGTATCACACAGCAGATACCGCAGTAATTTAATTGGTTGTAATCGTTTTGCTCACATTGGAGACTTGGGAAAAGCCCATTGTGAGATGGCGGGATGAGAAAGGTGAATAGTATGAGAGAGGTTACAATTGCTGCAATCCAGATGAGCTGCAGCCGTGACGTAAAAGAAAATATTGAAAAAGCAGCAAAGCTTATAAGGGCTGCGGCAGAGGCAGGAGCACAGATAATACTTCCTTCGGAGCTATTTGAGAGACAGTATTTCTGTCAGGAGAGGCGGTACGATTATTATGACTATGCAAAGCCGCTTTCTGAAAATGATGCGGTGCAGAGCATGAAGGCACTTGCAAAGGAGCTTGGCGTAGTGATTCCTGTGAGCTTTTATGAGGCTGGAGAGAGCAGACAGCTTTTCAACTCAGTGGCGGTGATAGATGCCGACGGAGAGGTGCTTGGAATATACCGAAAGACACATATCCCTGACGATCATTATTATCAGGAGAAGTTTTACTTCACACCGGGAAATACAGGCTTTAAAGCTTTTAAGACAAGGTATGCAACCATTGGAGTCGGTATATGCTGGGATCAGTGGTTCCCGGAAACGGCAAGAGGCATGGCTTTAAAGGGCGCGGAGATACTTTTTTACCCTACAGCCATAGGCAGCGAGCCGATACTGGAATGTGACAGTATGCCGCACTGGAGACGGTGCATGACCGGACATGCAGCCTGCAATCTGATGCCGGTTGTGGCGGCAAACAGGATAGGCACAGAGGAGGTTGTACCGTGTGCAGAAAACGGAAACCAGAGCTCTGCACTGACATTTTATGGTTCTTCGTTTATCACAGACGCAACCGGAGAGGTTGTTGAGCAGATGGACAGAGTATCGGAGGGATTCATACTCCACAGTTTTGATTTGGATGAGCTGGAGAGTGAGAGAAAGAGCTGGGGGCTGTTCAGGGACAGGCGGCCGGAGATGTATGGGGAGAATTAGCTTAGATTACCCTAATGATTGCAAATTAATTTAAAGTTAATTTAAAACACAGGATATAGCAAAGGCGCTATATCCTGTGTTTTTTATAGTTCCCTATTAGTGTATTAGAACATTGGAAAAAATACATATTATTGTTTCAACAGCACTTTGATGTCTTCTTCCGGTGTGGTAATAGGTGCAATCCCATAGTTTTCTACCAGAAAGTTTAGAATGTTAGGAGAAAGGAACGCCGGTAGAGAAGGACCGAGACGGATATTTTTTATACCAAGATGTAACAGTGTTAAGAGGATGCAGACTGCTTTCTGTTCATACCAGGAGAGTACAAAGGAAAGCGGAAGCTCGTTTACTGAACATCCAAATGCATCTGCAAGTGCTATTGCAACCTGTATCGCGCCATAAGCGTCATTACACTGTCCCATATCCATCAGTCGCGGAAGACCACCAATTTCTCCAAGATTTAGATCGTTGAAACGAAATTTTCCACATGCCAGAGTCAGGACGATACTGTCAGAAGGCGTCTGTTTTACAAATTCTGTATAGTAATTTCTGCCCGGTTTGGCACCATCACAGCCGGCAACCAGGAAGAAATGACGGATAGCTCCTGATTTTACGGCCTCTATTACCGTATCCGCATGGGACAGGATTGCTGAATGACCAAAACCGGTTGTTACCTGTGTGCCGCCATTTATGCCTGTAAAGGTCTGATCCTCCTTGTAACCACCGAGCTCAAGTGCTTTTTCAATAACAGGAGTGAAATCCTTCTGTTCAGCGATATGAACAGTACCCGGGAAGGCAACCACTTCTGTTGTGAACACTCTGTCGATGTAGCTGCTTTTTGGAGGCATCAGACAATTTGTGGTGTAGAGAATAGGAGCAGGAATATGATCAAATTCTTTTTGCTGATTCTGCCATGCTGTTCCGAAATTTCCCTTCAAGTGAGGGAATTTCTTTAAGAGTGGATATGCATGGGCAGGGAGCATTTCACCATGAGTGTAGATATTGATTCCCTTTCCATTTGTCTGTTCAAGCAAAAGCTGCAGGTCCTTTAAATCGTGTCCGGTTACTACGATAAAAGGTCCCTTTTCCACCGTAAGCGTAACATCTGTTGGCTCCGGTGTTCCATAGGTTTGTGTATTTGCCTTATCTAGAAGTGCCATGCACTTTAGATTGATTTCACCTACCTTGAGAACTGTTGGAAGCAGTTCATCCATGCTTTCTGCGTAACCAATCTTGAACAAGGCTTCACAGAAAAACTGATTTACCTCGGGATCTTCAAAATTCAGGACATATGCATGATAGGCATATGCAGCCATTCCGCGAATACCAAAGAGAATAAGTGACTTCAGGGAACGTATATCTTCATCAGCATTCCATAGCTGTTGCATATCATATTCTTCAGTTCGTCCACAAGGAGACTGACATTTATTACAGTCGCCAACCAGAGAGGCTTTTTCTGCTCTGACCTTTTGTATCATATCTTCAATTGCTGCATTATCAAAGCTTACATTTGTAATTGTGGTAAATAAGCCCTCGATAATGGTCTGCCAGGTCTTTTTTGAAACAGCTGATGTGTCATCGACAGCTCTCGCCAGACCAATCAGTGCGCCTGTCAATTCATCCTGTAACTGTGCAGTATCTGCCTTTTTTCCGCAGACACCTGTATTTCCAGTACAGCCGGTGCATCCGGCCGTTTGTTCACATTGAAAACAAAACATATTTTTTTCCTCCATCAGTAGTTTTTTTATGTTTCTGACAGAATAATAGCGTTATAAAAACAACTTGTATGTTTGATTTCCAACATAAAGAATACTTTTGAAAAAAATTTGTTTATTTTAATCAAGCAATTCAATCAATTTATCAAGAAATGCCTCTTCCCCAAAAGTATTAAGCTTGAAAAAAACAGCCTGGCTTCCACCTGCCGTAATTGCAGAAAGGTGAACAGGCTCCTCGCCATTTTGAAAAAGTGTAACATTGAGACTTACCCTGTTACCACCGGTATAGCTGTAGCGTTCAAATACCCTGACGCTGCAACGCGCATCTTGGCTTCGAAAGTCACTGGAATCCTCCAGAGATGCTGACACACTGCCATTTATTATTCCGTCTTCAATCGTGGAAAGTAGCTGGTCAAAATCCCTATTGATAATTCTCTCTATTTTTGCCATATACAAGCCCTCCTTTTTCATCATATATCATAATTGTGATAGGTTTTCTTAATCATAAGTATATCACATGGAAAATAAGTATGCACGAAAATAGTTCACCTACACCTATAGCCTGCAACTACAGCTTAAGCAGCCTTAATCCCTTAACAATAATAAACATAGTCACAAATTCAGCCGCCGGAAAAGCAAGCCACACACCTGTCATGCCGAAGGCGGCTGAAAGTGCGAATGCGAAAATGCTTATAGCGATAAAACCACGCATGATAGATGCCGCGAACGCATATTTTACGGACTCAACGGCACTTAGGATAGCAGAACCTACTATATTGATTCCGGCAAAAATAAAGCCTGTAAAGTAAAGGCGCAGTCCGCTCTCGGCATACGAAGCAAGCCTGGCATCGTGCTCGCTGTTGAAAACAGATGTCACAAAAGGTGCAAAGGTGCATATGAACAAAATGAGCAGTGCAGCAATTAATAGAGATGAAACGACAGCCATCCTGAGTATTGAGCCTACATTTTTTCTAAGTCCTCTGCCGTAATAGTCGCTGATAAGAGGCTGTGAACCCTGTGCTATTCCGTTGAACAAAGCTACAGCGACCAGTGATGTATTGGCAACTACACCGTATGCTGCCACGCCGATATTTCCTGCAAGCCTCAGGATAATCATATTGAAGACAATAGTTATGACACCTGATGATATCTCAGCAACAAAGGAAGAAACACCAACCTGGCAGGAGTAAAAGAGTCTCTTGACAGATGGAACCGTCGGCTTAAGCTTTACGGAGCATTTGTCTGAGCAGAAATGAATACAGCATATCAGGATGCCTATAATCGGTGAAATAGCGGTAGCTAAAGCTGCTCCCTCCATACCAAGTCCAAGCGGGAACATGAGTATGTAATCAAAAACAATATTAAAAAGGCTGCTGAAAAGTGTGGCGCACATGGCAATGGATGGTGCGCCATCATTTCTTACGAAAGCGTTGCACACATAGTTGCACATGAAAAACGGTGTAAAAAGCATGAAAATACGTGTATAGTTTTTACCGGTATTTATAATTGCCGAATCTCCGCCGAGCAGCCCTACGAGCTTGTCCGGGATGAAAATACCAATCAATATGAATATAACGCTTATTATAATACACCACAGCAGGGCATGAAAAAAATAGCTCTCGCTGGATGTATCGCCCTTATTTTTCTCTACGACATATCTGATGGCGGAGCCGACTCCGATCATCGCGCCTATGGCAAAAATCAAATTGTATACAGGCAGCACCAGATTGAGCGCGGTGATACCGTTTGAGCCGACCGCCTTTGATATAAAGAAGGTGTCGGCAAGTATATATAATGACATACCCACCATGCCAAGTATGTTTTGTGAGACATATTTTACAAATAATTTTTTCATAATAGCTATATTGTAAATGCATCTGTTATTTAAATCAATGACAATTTTTTGCGGCCGGGATGAAAAAGTACAAAATAAAACATTTTAACTATTGAAATATTTTTCAGGTACATTATAATGAATATGTTGAAAAAATTGGGATTACTAAAGGAGGATAATTATGGAAAACAATAAGCTTTCAACAGGTTTAAACGTATGGTTATGGATTATTTTTGTGCTGAATATTCTTGCAACAATTGTCGGGATTGTCGTTGCACTGGGTGCTTCAGTCGTAGGAGCTACTTTAGGATTAGGTTCGATATATGTCGTACTGTGTTTCATTAGCGTTATACTACAGATTATCATAACTGTTTCTATCGGTATTTTGCTTTTCGCACACAAAAAGATTGGTTTGGTGCTTATTTTTGCACTTGCAGCCCTGGGATTCATTGTAAGTATGGTTACATATGCTATTGCAGCACAGCTTAGTGCCGGTAATATTGTCAAAGCAATTATTTCAGCTATTCTTATGCCGGCTATTACATATTTATTGGCAAAGAACGACATTGCAAATGGCACAATAGCTTAGAGCAATAAAAAATAAGATGAAAATTGAATAATGTTTTATTAATCCGCTATACGATAGGTGAGTATAGCGGAATTTTTTCTCTGAAAAAGGACTTTGAAAAGTTATGAAAAAGGGAGAAATATTTGAAAAATACCGGATTATATGATATATTTTGTTGCATAGAAACAGGTTGCTTATACATGGTATATATATTGATGAAGAGGAAAATCTATGAACGATAAAAGAAAGATAATAGCAATATTTATAATTGTTGCGATAGTAGCTGCACTGGCTGCAGTAGCCACATTTTTTGTGATTAAATCAGCAAAAAACGAGGCTAAAGGCTCGTCACAGATGACGGAAACAGCCACAGAGGATAGTTCAGACAAGGACGACCCGCAGCATACAGGAGACAATGCCGGCTCAATGAGTGTGACATCTGATGATGGGGCTTCTGCGGATGAGACACAGATACTGTCTGCAAGCTCTGTTGCGGAAAACAGTAACCTGACCTTCGGAATTGATGTATCTAAATATCAGGGCACTATAAAGTGGGACAAGGTTGCCGCAGGCGGAATTGATTTTGCAATGATACGTGTGGGCTACAGAACCCAGAAAACAGGCGAGATGTGTGTCGATACAAATGCAAGATACAACATGCAGGAGGCACAGAAAAATGGCATAAAGGTTGGAGTGTATTTCTTCTCATCAGCAGTAAATGAAACAGAAGCCATTGAGGAGGCAGACTGGGTAGCAGACTACATATCAAAATATCAGATTACATATCCGGTGGCATTTGACTGCGAGGGCTTCACTGACTCAGCCAGCAGACAGTATGGCATGTCATCAGAGGCACGCACCAAAGTAGCTGAGGCATTTTTGCAGGAAATATATAATAAAGGATATACACCTATGTTTTACGCTGCAATGAATGAGTTGTCGGCAAACAGCCAGTGGGATACTAAAACGCTTGAGAGCAGGTACAAAATCTGGGTGTCACAATATCCGGATACAGCTTATCCGGAAACACCACAGTCATCTTATGAGGGCACACATGCTATGTGGCAGTATACCAATAAGGGAAAGGTGTCAGGGATTGATAAGCCGGTAGATTTGAATGTGGCATACTTTGGTTTTGATGAGACAGAGTCTGCAAAAAATGGTGATGCGGCTGACAATGCAACAGCTGACCCGGAAGCAAACATGAAGTTTTCGGATGTAAATGAGACTGTAACTGCCAAGGAGAGCGTCAATCTGAGGGATATTCCGAGTCAGGGCAATGACAGCACAATTAAGGCAACGCTCAATAACGGTGATACGGCAGCAAGAACAGGGATCAGTGACAGTGGATGGTCACGTATCGAATATAATGGACAGACATACTATGCCATTTCAAGTTACCTCACAACAGATATGAACTATGTAGTTCCCGGACAGGACGGAAGTGGCAGCGGAGACGGACTGAAGACAAAGTTCAAGGATTGTAATGATACTGTCACTGCAAAGATAGAGGTTAATCTGCGTGCACTTCCAAGTGTCACAAATCCGGATGCTACAGTCATCGCAACGATAAAAAATGGGGAAACAGTCACCAGGACCGGAATCAATGAGGAGTTTGGCTGGTCACGCGTGGAATATAATGGACAGACACTTTACTGTGTGACAAGCTATCTGAGTGTGCAGTGATATAATGAACGCAGTGTTTTAGAGAATAAAGTCAAAAAAATTAAATGTTATTAAGCTAAAATCATGCATAAAGTAGAAATAGTGAAAAAATGTCATGGATATAATGATAGAATTGTTTAAAAGAGTGCGTTAAAATACAAAATAATGAAATACGTAAGTAAAGGGGCATTTTATGGAATATTCAGCAATTTTTCATGACATGGATAAAAGATTCTGCTATGCGATAGATAAGGATTTGTTTGTGATACGCGTGCAGGTAAAAAAGGATGATATGAAGGAGGTAATCCTTCACTATGAGGACAAGTATATACCAATGGAGCGCAAGGATACGCGAATGACTCTTCCTATGAAGAAGGTAGCCACCTCACAGTTTCACGATTATTATGAAGCACAGCTTCAGATGCATCTGATATGTCTGAGATACTTTTTTGAATTTACGGACATGCAGGGTGAAAAGGTATATTACGGCAATTATGAGTTCGATAAGGAGTGCATCACAAACAGGGACAGAATGTTTGACTGCCCGCAGAATCTCAGAGAGGAAGAGATGTTTGAGGTGCCACAGTGGGCAGCCAACAAGGTAGTGTATCAGATTTTTCCATCGCGTTTTGCCACAACACAGCCGGTGGACAAAAAGCTGTGGTATAAGGCGCCGATTACGCCTATGGATGATTTGCATGGCAATCTCAGGGGAATCATAGAGCATCTGGATTATATTAAAGATCTGGGAATCGATGTGGTGTATCTGACACCAATCTTTAAATCAAATTCATGCCATAAGTATGATACTATTGATTATTATCAGGTTGACCCATCATTTGGCACAACAGAGGACTTAAAGGAGCTCGTACAAAAATCTCACGAGCGTGGCATGAAGGTAGTGCTGGATGCGGTATACAACCACTCAGGAAGAGAATTTTTTGCATTTCAGGATATACTTGAAAAGGGCGAAAAGTCAAAATATCTGGACTGGTATTTTATCGACGAACTGCCGCCTAGGGGTGAATGGGGAGAGATTCCAAACTTCAAATGCTTCGGCTATTACGGTGGAATGCCAAAGCTTAATCTGAAAAATCCTGAGGTTGAAAAATACATCACGGATGTTGCCTGCTACTGGATTAAGGAATGTGATATTGACGGATGGAGACTGGATGTAGGAGATGAAATCAGTCATTTCTTCTGGAAGAATTTCAGAAAGGCAATCAAGGCAGTAAAGAAGGATATGCTGATAATTGGTGAGATATGGCACTACGCAGGAGACTTCCTCGAGGGAGATGAGTGGGATACTGTCATGAATTATCCATTCTACCTGAATCTGATAGACCTGCTTGCAGACGAAAAGATTAATGTCAGCCAGTTTGTACAGAATCTGGGATATCTGAAGGGACGCTTAAACAAAAAGTGCTATCCGCTGATGTGGAACCTGATTGACAGCCACGATACAGCAAGATTTTTACATCTGTGCCATGATAATAAGAAAAAGCAGCATCTCGCAGCAGCCTTTCAGCTGCTAATGCCGGGAATGCCTATGGTCTACTATGGTGATGAGTATGCAATGCCGGGAGCAAATGATCCGGACTGCAGACGAGGCATGTACTGGGATGAGGAATACCAAGACAAGGAGATGTATAATTGGTATAAGAAGCTCATGCAGATTAGAAAAGCACATGCATGCATCGTAGAGGGCGAAATGATTAAGACAATCACAAATGACGATGATGATACGATTGTTATGATCAGAAAAAACGGCGATGAGACAATCGCAATGCTTTTCAATTGCGGCAGCAGTGGAAAGGAATTTAATGAGTATGCCGAGAAATATAATCTGCTGACAGATAGCGCATTTGACGGAAAAGTAGACGGGCTTGACGCTGCCGTAATTGTGCTTTAAAAGCATTATATGGATTATCTATAAGAAGTCATGGAGCTTTGCACATCAGGTAAACGGAAAGACGGTAGAAGCGACGAAAAATAGGTAAATCGCAGTAAAATAATTTTATATGAGTTTTTATGGACAGGAAATTGCAGGCAGCTGCTTTTTCCTGTCTTTTTGCATAAAATCAATTCTGTTGAGGTAAAATTGAGATTGACATTGTATTGTATGAGTATAAAATACAAGGAATCAGGTGATGTACAATGAAAAGGCATAAAATATGTAAAATTATTTTGACTATACTGGCAGTTTTTTTATGTGTGGCTTTTTATGAGTTAATCGGAATCTGCATCACATATAAAAAACAGCCGGCGGTGTCTGATGCTACTATAAAGGAAACACAAAATATTATGAGTGTGGCGGGGAGAGAGAATACGGAAAGAGCAGTAATCATTGAAAAAAATTCGCAGGCTCTTTTAGAAAGAGTGAGATTAATCCAAAATGCAAAGGATGAAATAATCCTTTCTACATTTGCATTTAAATCAGACGAAAGCGGAAAATTGATTTTGGGAGCACTGCATGATGCGGCAGACAGAGGCGTACATGTCCGCATATTGGTAGATGGAATGGAGAGCTGGATTGATATGGAGGGTAATCCATATTTTTATGGATTATCTTCGCATGAGAATGTTGAGATTAAGCTGTACAATAAAGCAAATCCGCTTAAGCCATGGAAGACAATGGGAAGAATGCATGATAAATATCTGATTGCAGATGGTAAAATATATATTCTTGGCGGAAGAAACACATATAATTATTTTTTGGGTGATTTTCCGGGGCATAAAAATTTTGACCGGGATGTGTTAGTTGTCTGCGATGAGCCACAGAAAGATAATTCGGTCAATCAGCTTTGGAATTATTTTGAAACAATATGGGAACAGGAGGACTGTCGATATTTTCATAACAGTAAAAAATTAGCTGACAGACAATCTGTAAAGAAAGCAGTTTTAGAGCTGCAGGAAGGGTATCAGCAATATTTTGAAGTTAATAAGGAAAAAATTTGTGATACAGATTATGCGGATGAAACCTTTGAAACAGAAAAGATTATATTGTTATCAAACCCAATCCACACCCAAGCTAAGGAACCGGTGGTATGGTATCAGCTGGGAGAATTAATGAAAAATGCAAAGGAACGCGTAAAAATTCATACACCATATATTATTTGCAATGATATGATGTATAATACATGGGAGGAAATTGCACAGAAGGTTCCGGACTTTTCTATTATGACAAATTCTGTTGCAAATAACGGAAATCCATTTGGAGCTGCTGATTATGCCAAAAACAGAAACAGAATTTTAGAAACAGGAATTGATATATGGGAATATGAAGGCGGTTATTCGTATCATGGAAAAAGTATTCTGATTGACGATGATCTGTCAGTAATAGGTTCATTCAATATGGACATGAGAAGTACTTATCTGGATACAGAGCTGATGCTTGTAATACGCAGTAAAGAGATTAATAAACAGCTGGAGGATGGCATGATGGAGTATGAGAGCGTGTCCAGACAGGTATTAGACGACGGAACATATTATGATCCGTATCATGTAAAGCCGATTGAATTAACAGAAAAACATAAAAGAAAGGTGTTTCTGGTACAGCATCTGCTTGGATGGGCAAGGGATTTGTTTTGATTAAAGGAGAATATAAAGCGTGTTTAAGATATTAATTGTAGAAGATGATAAGGAATTAAGTCTGTTATTCCAAAAGGTGCTTGAAAAGAGCGGATATCAGGTCAAAAGTGCGTCGGATGGAGCACAGGCACTGGAGGTATTGGACAGAGAGTATATTGATTTAATCATTTCCGATATAATGATGCCGGTTATGGATGGATATGAACTTGTGTCGGAGCTTCGTTCGGCGGGATATCAGATACCGGTGCTTATGATTACTGCAAAAAGCAGCTTCGATGATATGCGTCAGGGCTTTCTTTCGGGAAGTGACGACTATATGGTAAAACCCGTAAATGTCAATGAAATGGTTTTAAGGGTAGGGGCACTGCTTCGTCGTGCACAGATACTGAACGAACACAAAATTGTGATTGGCTCAACCGAGTTTGATTATGATGCAATGACAGTTGTGACCGGTGATGAAACGCTTGTCCTGCCCAAAAAGGAATTCCTGCTTTTATACAAGCTGGCAGCTTCACCGGGCAGGACATTTACGAAGCAACAGCTAATGGATGAGGTATGGGGATATGAGACGGAGGCAGACCCACATACGATAGAGGTACATATAGGAAGAATCAGGGAGCGTTTTAAAGAAAATCCGGATTTCGAAATTGTAACAATGCGTGGTCTGGGATACAAGGTGGTGAAAAAATAATGGAACATAAAAAGAAAAAAGAATTGCGTATCCGCTCGTGTCTGACCGGTGCAATCTGGCTGGCACTTGCATTTTCTATGCTGATATCAGCCTTATTGTTTGCGTTTTTGAATCATTTTTTGGATTTGCCCGGGAAAATACCGGGCCTTGGCTGGCTTTTGATTTTTAATACATTGATAGCAGGACTTATTACATCATTTATCAATGCAAAGCTCCTTGAGCCGATTACCAGGCTCAGTAAAGCAATGAAAGCAGTTTCCCAGGGAGATTTTGAACAGCATCTGGAAACAAACAGCCGCATAGCCGAGATTGGGGAGTCCTATCAGAGCTTTAATGTCATGACAAAAGAGCTTCGTGCAACAGAGATGCTGCAAATGGATTTTGTATCCAATGTTTCCCATGAGTTCAAGACTCCAATCAATGCAATTGAAGGCTATACGATGCTGCTCCAGGGAGATGAGCTGTCACAGGAGCAGGAGGGGTATGTAGAAAAAATCCTGTTTAATACTCAAAGGCTTTCAGGTCTTGTTGGAAATATTTTATTGTTATCAAGGCTGGAAAATCAGAATATTCCAATGAAAAAAACCGAATATCGTCTGGATGAACAAATCCGTCAGGCATTTCTTGCATTGGAAGACAAATGGACTGAAAAAGGAATTGGCTTTCAGGTGGAGATGGAGGAGGTCAGATATGTCGGAAATGAAGGGCTTTTTATGCATATCTGGATGAATCTTTTGGATAATGCAATCAAGTTTAGTCCCCAAAATGGGACAATCACCATGTTTCTAAGGCATGAAAATGATTCTGTGCAGTTTATTCTGGAAGACGAGGGACCGGGAATCGCGGATGATGCAAAAGCCAGAATATTTGATAAGTTTTATCAGGTGGATGGTTCCCATAAAGCCGAGGGAAATGGCCTTGGCCTGGCACTTGTGAAAAGAATTGTAGACATCGCCGGTGGAACAATCAAAGCTGAAAACCGGGAATATGGTGGATGCAGATTTGTAGTACAACTGCCAATAAAGAATTATAATGAGTAGCTATTTAGAACATGATAGTTACAATAATAAAATAGTAAGATAGAAGATAGGAGAATTCATATGACATTTTATCAGGAACTGCAGTTAAATCAGGCCGGCTCTAAAAGCCTGTTGAAAAATAGTAAAACAATGAAAGAAAAACTATACCATACGTTTGTATACATGGTGAAGATAGCTGTTACGATGGTTTTTTGCTTTGCCTTTGTCACTGCCTCAAGCATTATATTGGGAAAGGATAACAGTATTGTAGGAGTAGTGGTTTTATTATGCGTTATGGTATTTCGAAACGCTGATCTGGGAATCCATACCGGACACTCTACATGGCTTTTGGCATTGTTCTTTGTAATTATGACAGTATGTCCGCATCTGGCAAATCAGCTTTCACCGCTTCCGGCGCTGCTTATAAACATTGCAGCTCTTGCAGTGCTGATTTTGTTCGGATGCCATAATCCATTTATGTTTAATCAATCCACACTGGTTCTTGGCTATTTATTGTTATATGGATATGATGTATCAGGAAAAAGCTATATGCTTCGAATAGCAGGGATGGCTGCAGGTGCTGTCCTCACATGCCTGGTATTTTACAGAAATCATAAAAACAGAGTCTTTAAAAGAAATATGAAAGCCGTAATTCAGGAGTTTGATCTTTTTTCATCACGAACGAAATGGCAGCTGTGCCAGATACTATGCGTACCGTTAGTTCTATGTATTGCGCAGCTTTGCAATATGCCGCGTGCAATGTGGGCAGGTATTGCAGCCATGTCTGCCATCCTGCCGTTTATGGAGGATATGCAGTACAGAGTCAGAAAAAGGATTGTCGGTAATATCGCCGGTGTTATATGCTTCACGGCATTATATTTTCTGCTTCCACCATCAATCTATGCGTACATAGGAATCATAGGTGGAATCGGCGTGGGATTATCGGCACAATACGGCTGGCAGGCTGTTTTTAATACATTTGGTGCTCTGGCTATAGCTGCAGAGAGCTATGGGTTAAAAGGAGCAGTCTGCCTCAGGGTTATTCAGAATGTGTTTGGAGTCGTTTTTGCGTTGGTATTTTGTGCTGTATTTTATAGAATTATGTCAGTGAAAGTATCGGTGAAAGAGAAAGCTGTATAATACAAGTGGAAACGTGTAATCAGTCATAGGGAATTGTATTCTTCAGATGAAACAGCCCCAAAATCCAAAGTGAAGGAAAAGGTTAAAACAAATATGAGTCAGATAATATTGGCGTCGGCATCACCGCGCCGAAAGGAATTATTAGAGCAGATTGGGGCAGAGTTTGTTGTCTGTCCTGCAAAGGGAGAAGAGATAATCACAGAGGAGGAGCCATCTGCGGTTGTCATGGAGCTATCCCGTCAAAAGGCAGAGGAGGTAGCGTCAGGTGTGCTTACCTACAATGAACAGCATGCAGAGCTTGTGACACCGCAGGATATTCTTGTAATCGGAGCGGATACGGTAGTGGCTTATGAGAATCAGATTCTTGGAAAGCCGAAGGACGAAGAAGATGCCAGGCGTATGCTTTCGATGCTTTCGGGAAAAACGCACAGTGTCTATACAGGGGTAACGTTTGTGTTTATTGACAAAGCCGGAAGAACCGGAGAACACTGCTTTTATGAGAAGACGGATGTCAGCATGTATACACTGACGGAAGAGGAAATTGACCGCTATATTTCAAGCGGGGATCCGATGGATAAAGCAGGAAGCTACGGGATACAGGGACGCTTTGCCATCCACATTAAGGGAATACATGGTGATTACAATAATGTGGTAGGGCTTCCGGTAGCGCGCCTGTATCAGGAGCTTAGAAAGCTTGGAGTTGATGTTTAGCGAAGTCTTTTTTTAATAGCCGGTCCGATAAGCATGGCAATTATCATTTTTATCAGGTCACCCGGGATAAATGGGAGCACACATATTGAGAGTGCACCGCTGACTGTGCTTTTTGCCTCAAAGCAGAACCATGCTGTACCGAGCACATAGCATATGATAGTTCCGACAATCATACCAATGAGCTGGAGCCAAGGCTGGTGGAAATGATCGATTACAAGTCCTGCAATAATTGCCATGGCAATAAAACCGATGATGTATCCGCCTGTAGGACCGGCAAGCTTAGCTGGGCCACCGGTGAAGCCTGAAAATACAGGGATTCCGACAAGTCCGATAAGCAGGTAAATCAGGTAGCTGATTGTTCCGCGTTTCCATCCGAGCAGATATAATGAAATATATATGGCCAGATTTGTCAGTGAAATCGGTACCGGCCCAATCGGGATAGATAATGGTGCAAGAATACATGTGACAGCTGTCATGAGCGCTGTTACCGTTATGGCATAGGTCGTTCCATGCTTGTAGTCTATAGTTTCTGTCTGGTTCATGATAAAATCTCCTTTTTGTAAATTTCATAGTAATTTTTGTACGGTTAACACATTAACATGAAAAGATGTCAATTGTCAACCGTAACTGCAATAAAGGTTTACAATTATCAAGGGAGGAACAGTATGACAGTATTTTTAAGTCGGAAAAGGCATCTTACCTCATGCTTAGGAAGTACTTTGATGAGATAGAGGAAAAAATTGAGATGCTGTAGAAGAAATAATATTTTGTAATTATCTCACAAATATGTTAAAGTGTGCATGTTATAAAAATATGCACACTTTATTTTTTTGAAAGGAAATGTAAAAAATATATGGAAACAATCAGATTTGACGAATTAGAACTAAACCCTAAGATTTTGCGAGGCATCAAGGATATGGGCTTTGAGGAGGCAACTCCAATACAGGCTCAGGGAATCCCGGCAGTGCTTTCGGGCAGGGATGTAATCGGACAGGCGCAGACCGGAACAGGAAAGACAGCAGCCTTTGGTATTCCGGTGCTTGAGAGCGTTGATGCATCAAGTCACAAGACACAGGTTATCATCCTCTCTCCTACAAGGGAGCTTGCCATCCAGGTGGCAGATGAAATCAGGAAGCTTGCAAAATATATGCATGGTGTGAAGGTACTTCCGGTATACGGAGGACAGGATATCAGCCGCCAGATTAAGGCACTTAAGGGCGGTGTGCAGATTATTATCGGAACTCCGGGGCGTCTTATGGATCATCTCAGGAGAAAGACAATCAGGCCCGACCATGTAAAGACAATAGTGCTCGACGAGGCAGACGAGATGCTCAACATGGGCTTTAGGGAGGACATCGAGACAGTGCTCGAATACCTGCCACAGGAGCATCAGACAGTACTCTTCTCGGCAACAATGCCAAAGCCTATTTTGGAAATTACAAGAAAATATCAGCATGATGCTATCAATATCAAGATTGTGAAAAAAGAGCTGACAGTCGCAAATATCGACCAGTATTACTATGATGTGAAGCGCAAGGACAAGATAGATGTACTCACAAGACTGTTGGATTACTATAATCCAAAGCTCTCACTTGTATTCTGCAACACCAAGAAGATGGTCGACGAGCTGGCATATGAGCTTTGCGGACGCGGCTACAGTGCAGAGGGACTTCATGGCGATATGAAGCAGGTGCAGAGAGATCGTGTCATGAAGAACTTCAGAAACGGAAAGACAGATATTCTTATTGCCACTGATGTCGCAGCGCGCGGAATCGATGTGGATGATGTGGAGGCTGTTTTCAATTATGATCTGCCTCAGGATGACGAGTATTATGTACATAGAATCGGTCGTACAGGAAGAGCAGGCCGCTGTGGAAAGGCATTCTCCTTTGTAAAGGGCAAGGAGGTATATAAGCTCAAGGACATACAGCGCTACTGCAAGACAAAAATCTATGCACAGCCAATTCCATCATCTGATGATGTTGCCAAAATCAGGGCAGAAAAGATTATGGACCAGATTTCCACCATTATAGATGAGGAAAATCTCACAAGTGTCATTGATATTATAGAGAATCAGATAAATGAGTCAGATTACACAGCAATGGATATAGCGGCGGCATTTTTATACCAGGCTATGGGTGCTTCAGAGATATCCACAGCTGAATCAAAGGACGACTATGATTTCCACAATACAGGAGCAGAGGATGGCATGGTACGCCTGTTTATCAACGTCGGAAAGAAGGACAAGATAAAGCCGGGCGATATTTTAGGCGCCATTGCAGGCGAGTCAGGCATGCCTGGCAGGCTTGTCGGTGCAATCGACATGTACGATAAGTATACATTTGTTGAGGTGCCGGCTGAGTATGGCAAGGAAGTGCTCAATGCCATGAAGAATGCGAAGATAAAGGGGCGCTCTGTGAACATTGAGCCTGCAAATTCACGATAGATTTCAAATTGGATATACGATGATTGTATAAATAAAAAATACCGGGACACAAAATGTGTTGCCCGGTATTTTTGATTACTTGTCGTCATCGATTCCCCAATGCTCTTTCATGTAATCCTTTCCCATTCCTCCGCCGATATCATTCTGATTTCTGCGAAGATAATTTACAAATATTCCACCAACAACTGCAAAAATGATAAGTGCTGCAAGTACTACCATATGGTCTCCCTTCTGAAACATCTGTCAGTTTCAAAAAAAGCTGTAATTATTCGTTCGAAAATAAACGAAAAACAATTGGTTGCCATCATTATAGCAGAATTGTCAGATAAGTCAATACACAAATCAGCTATTGTTTATACTAAAGCTTAGTCGGATTACTGGTTACACTGTTAGTTGTGAACGGTAACGTGGCCGCGGCTAGTCACACTGTTAGTTGTGAACAGTAATTGACCGGCACGAAATTACGCGTCAGCCAGCATCAGCACATGCTTCACAATTGATTTGATTATATTAACCGCAGTCTCCATGCCTTCCACTGATATGTGCTCAAATGGGCCGTGGAAGCCGTAGCCGCCGGTACCGAGGTTTGGACAAGGAAGTCCCATGAAGGATAAACGTGCGCCGTCTGTACCGCCGCGAACCGGGCGTGATAGCGGCTTTAGACCGTTTTCCTCTATAGCAGCCTTAGCCAGGTCGATAATGTACATGTTGTCCATTATGATTGAAAGCATATTCTCGTAGGAGTGGGTGATAGTCAAAGAAACAGTGCCCTCACCATATTTTTTGTTCATCTCTATCTCAAGAGAGCGGAGAGTATCAAGTCTTTTAGCAAAAAGAGCCTTGTCGTGGTCGCGCACAATATATGACAGATGGGCTGATGCTACATCACCGCTCATATCACACAGATGGTAAAAGCCCTCTCTGCCCTCAGTTGTGGCAGGAGTCTCGTTTGCAGGCAGCGCTGCGGCAATCTCGCAGCCAACCAAAGCAGCATTGACCATAATGTCCTTTGCTTCGCCCGGATGCACGCTGACGCCCTTTATGGTAAATTCAGCGCTTGCGGCATTAAAGTTTTCATAGGCCACCTCGCCCTCGTAATCACCATCCACGGTGTAGGCAAAATCTGCCTCGAAATAGTCCAGATCAAACAAATCCGCACCCTTTCCGACCTCCTCATCAGGGGTAAATCCAACCCAGATATCGCCGTGAGGAGTGCCCTCTGCGATAATCTGCTCTAAGGCGGTCATAATCTCAGCCACACCGGCCTTGTCATCGGCACCAAGCAGGGTAGTGCCATCTGTGGTAATGAGAGTGCGTCCGGTGAGGGCTTTAAGCTCAGGAAAATCGCTTACTCTCAGGTATTCGCCACTGCCTCTAAGCAGCACATCGCTTCCGTCATAGTGACGCAGCAGCTGTGGCTTGACATTTTCCCCGGAAAAATCAGGTGCAGTATCCATATGTGCAATAAATCCGACCGCTTTTTTGTGCTCCATGCCGGCAGTGGCAGGCAGCAGACCATACACGTAACAATGGTCAGTGAGCACAACCTTGGATAAGCCAAGCTCCTTAAGCTCTGACTCAAGCTCTCTTGCGAGTGCAAATTCCCTGTCACTGCTTGGTATTTTATCACTTGCTTCATCAGATGTGGTGTGATAGCCCACATATTTTAATAATCTTTCTTCTACTTTCATTATCAGTAATTCCTTTCTGAGAGACTTTGGATTGGAAATCTGGAATAAAAAGTCTCTGTATATAGAAAATAATATAGCTTAAAACGGTGTAAAATCAACTGTTTTACAAAAAATCAAAAAAAAATTTAAAAAAATTAAAAAAAAGTGTTGCATTTCTATAAACTATACTATATAATAAATTTCGCGTTAAGGAAAACGCAAACAAATTAATAAACGCGCTTCTAGCTCATTTGGTAGAGCACCTGACTCTTAATCAGGGTGTGCAGGGTTCGAGCCCCTGGAGGCGCACTCAAAGGTACCGGTTTTATGGACGTATGAGCCATAGGGTTGGTGCTTTTTTATTATATCATGAAGCTTTGCTTCATGATCAACATTCGTCGTTCGCCAAATGCATAAATGCATTTCTTCTCACTTGCACTCATTATATCATATGCTTACGCATATGATAGGCCTGCGGCTGATACTTATGCGCATTCGCGCGTGATATAATTCGCTACGCTCATTATATCATGATTAAAGGATTAAAAGGTATCATGTCATTATGTGGATAGGCTGGCAGCTTATGCACATGAAAGTGAAATTAATATTGAAATTTTGAAATAATAAGTTTATATTGTTAAATAGGAAAAAAGTAACATTTGGAAAGATGCTTTGGTCGGAGTAAAGTATCTCAATATCCTGGGATTGGTATATGAGCTTGAGAACGATGAGTCAAAAGCCTTTGAATGTTATCTGGAGAGCCTTGCCACGGCAGAAATTATCCGCTCGAGAGATCTTAAGGCTATGGTTTACAGTAATATCGGTTCAAGCTATAGCAAGATGGGAAGAGATAAGGAAGCGCAGAGATATTTCAACGATGCCAGAAACGAATATGACAGTTCCTCAGAAAAATCTGAAGAATGTCATAAAAGCTGGGTCATGTTTGACTATATAAATCATGCGATTAACGACAGATATGTCGCATTATCTTGAAGCAATCAGCTTGCAGATAGGGTTTCCGACAGCAGAGAATTTCTCCTCGTACTCGGTCATGATGTTGCCCTCATTCATTGCGGCATCATGATGCAGGTCGCGTGTACTGGCGTCGAGGTGCCATTTATCAGAGCTTTGAATCTCTTCCAGAGAGAAGGTGAAGAGGTCCTGGTTGTCAGTCTTGAATTCTATGCGTCCGTCAGGTGCGAGAAACAAATCATATCTGGCAAGAAATTCGCTTGAGGTGAGGCGTCTTCTTGCGTGCCTGTCCTTCGGCCATGGATCGGAAAAGTTCAGGTAAATGCGGTCAACCTCATTGCGGTCAAAAATATCCGGAAGAGTTGCGGCATCAATGCACAAAAAGTGCACATTTGGCAGCTCGTCCTCCTGCATTTTTTGTACGGCACGAAGAAGCACACTGGTATATCGTTCGATACCTATATAGTTAATCTCTGGATGAAGCCGTGCCAGATCCATCAGAAATCTGCCCTTTCCCATACCAACCTCTATATGAATCGGATTATTGTTTCCTAAAAAATCATGCCATTTTCCTTTTAATTCAACAGGCTCCTTTATGCAATAAGGGCTGTTGTCGATGACTTCACCGGCGCCCGGGATATTTCTAAGTCTCATGTAAATCTCCTTATAAAAACGTAAAATTTCATATAGATAATACCCTACAATTGTGTGGGTGTCAAAATAAAATGGCAAAATACGATGCACATGCCCTTGATAACATGTTTTTCATACATTATAATTAGAAATAGTACATTTTTGGTTATAGTACTGAACAGCTACCCCAATTTTAGAATTAATAGGAACAGATATGAAGCATAAAATTATAAATTTAAAAAAATCAGGAATACTAATAATGGCAGTGTTTGCTATGGTCACGACGCTTTGTGCGAGACCGCATATGGCATTTGCGGATGGTGATGACACGTACTGGCCGGAGGGGCCGCAGATAAATTCACCGTGCGCCGTGGTGATGGAGGTCAATACAGGTACGGTGCTATATGAGAAAAATTCACACGAAAAGCATTATCCTGCAAGTATCACAAAGATCCTCACCACATATCTGGCTATACTCAACTGCAAGATGGATGAGAAGGTTACATTCTCAAAAGAGGCGGTGAAGGAGAGCAGTGATGGTTCGTCAAGCATCAAGAGGGATGTGGGCGAGGAGATGACCATGGAGCAGACACTATATGGAGTTATGCTTGAATCGGCAAATGAGTGCGCATATGCTGCAGCAGAGCATACAGGCAAAAAGCTTGGGGGAGATTACAGCACATTTATTGATCTGATGAACAAGGAAGCCAAAGAATTAGGCTGTACAGATACACATTTCAACAATGCAAATGGTCTGCCCGATGAAAATCACTGGACAAGCGCATACGATATGGGGCTTATCTCGTGTGCGGCATACAGGAATGACGAGTTTCGAAAGATTACGGGCACAAAGACCTATATCATACCACCTACAAACAAGCATACCGAGGATACCCCGCTGTACAATCATCATGCGATGCTGCATCCATTTAAGTCGTATTCACAGTTTGTAAATCAGGATTGTACCGGCGGTAAGACCGGCTACACTTCAGTGGCTAACAGCACGCTTGTCACTTATGCGGAGAAGGATGGCTTGACGCTGTGCGTGGTTATTATGAATGCACAGTCGCCTGACCAGTATGCAGACACAAATACGCTGCTCAATTACTATTTCAGTAACTTCAAGGCACTAAGCATAGCTGAAAATGAAAACAGCGCAGCTACTGACAATACGCCGGATCTGGGCGTGATGAATGAGCACGGCATGTATGCAAAGGTGTCGGAAAACTATGTTGTTTTGCCAAACAACGCGGATTTTTCAAGCGTTAAAAGGGAAGCTGCTGACATGAAGTCCGACAACAAGGATGCTCTTGCTACGGTCAGATACAAGTATTGTGATCATGTGGTAGGCTGTGTGGATCTGCTGAAATCAGGAGCAAAGGTCGATCTGTCGTACTTTGATGAGAACAGCAGACAGAATTTGGAAAGTGATATAATAAGGATAAAGCCGGTATATTTTCTCTGGGTGCTCGTACTTATCGCAGTGATTATTCTGAGTATTTTCATGTTTAGAAGAATATCAGACAATATATATGTGTTGAAACACAAATGGAGCATTAAGAAGGAGCAGCGCGAGCGCTTCAGAGAGCACAAGCTTGAAAGAAAACGGCGCAGAAGGAGAGACAATCTGAAGTTCAGCGGCCGACATAAATATTAATACATTTTTTATTATGACATTATAAATGGAGGCAGAAATGAGTGATGAAAGATGCGCCCTCGTGCTTGAGGGTGGAGCCATGAGAGGTATGTATACAGCCGGAGTACTCGACTGTTTTATGGACCATGATATTAGCTTTGATGCAGTTATCGGTGTTTCGGCGGGAGCACTTTTTGGAGTGAACCTGCTGTCAAAGCAGCGTGGCAGGGTTATACGATACAATAAGAGGTTTAACAGTGACAAAAATTATATGGGTATCAGGCCTCTTCTTCGGGAGAAAAACATAGTGAGCACGAAATATGCCTATGATACCGTGCCAAGAGAGCTTGACCCGTTTGATGATGAGGAATATAAGAAGTCGGATATCCCATTTTATGCGGTTGTGACGAATATCAGGACAGGTAAGCCTGAATATGTGCAGATAAAGAGTGTCTTTGACCAGATGGATGTTCTCAGGGCATCGGGCTCCATGCCTGTAGTGTCAAAGCCTGTGAAGCTGGGGCATGAGTGGTATCTGGATGGCGCGGTGACGGACAGTATCCCATATGAGCACATGCTTGATATGGGATATGACAGAGTGGTTGTCGTGCTGACAAAGCCAGCAGACTATATAAAAAAACCTATGCCAAGGATTTTTACATCGGTATACAAAAAGCGTTTTCCGAGGTTTTATGAGGCATTTTCAAACAGGCATATCATGTATAATTATCAGCTTGAACATCTTAAGGAGCTTGAAAAGCAGGGCATTGCCGAGGTGTTAAGGCCGTCGGAGCACATTAAAATAAGCAAGGTAGAAAAGGATCCTAATAAGCTTGAGAGCCTGTATCAGCTTGGATTACGTGATGCTGAGAGGCTTTTAGCCGATAAGCAAGGTACTTAAATGGAAAAAGAACTGATAAATAATTCACAATCAAATATTTATCCGTTTCACATGCCGGGGCATAAGCGCCGTGGCAGTGATATAGGTGCAGGGCTGGACCCGTATGCTATTGATATCACAGAGATAGACAATTTTGACAATCTGCACCACGCTGAGGGCATTATAAAGGAGGCGCAGGCTGAGGCAGCGGCACTTTACGGTGCAAAGCGTGCATATTTTCTCATAAACGGAAGCACCTGCGGTATACTGGCAGCAATATCTGCGGCCACAAAAAGGGGAGACAAGGTGCTTGTAGCAAGGAACTGTCACAAGGCGGTGTATCATGCGCTTTACTTAAGGCAGCTTCACCCGGTGTTTACATACCCTGAAATTACACGGACAGGACTGCAGGGACAGATAACCGAGGCGCAGATAAGGGTGGCATTTGATGAAAATCCGGACATAAAGGCGGTCGTGATAACCTCGCCTACATACGATGGCGTGGTTTCCGATGTGGCGGCAATCGCATCTGTGGCACATGCACATGGAGCTTTGCTCATAGTTGACGAGGCACATGGCGCGCACTTTGGCTTTGGAGGCGGCTTCCCTCAAAATGCCATAGCACTCGGGGCCGATGCGGTCATAGTGAGCCTGCACAAGACGCTTCCGGCATTTACACAGACAGCGCTTCTGCTGCTTGGTGGGATGCGTGAAGCTGCAGTGGAGAAGTTTCTCGGCATTTATGAGACAAGCTCACCGTCATATGTGCTTATGACAGGCATAGAGCGCTGCATACACTATGTGCGCGATAACAAAGAGACAGCCTTTGCACAGCTTAGGAGCAAACTTGACAGATTTTATCAGAAGGTCAGCGGACTTTCGCATCTGAACGTGGTCAGAAAAAGTGATTTTTCTGCTGACGAGGCATATGATTTTGACGAGTCAAAGATTATTATATTTACGAAAGAGGCTATGAATGGACATACGCTGCTTGAGCTTCTGCTCAAAAAATATGAGCTGCAGCTTGAGATGGCGGCGGGCAATTATGTACTGGCGCTGGCATCTGTCATGGATACGGATGAGGGCTTTGACAGGCTTGCGGATGCTTTGATTGAAATAGATAGCCAGCTCGAAAAATATAAGTCTGATTTTGAAGAGTTTTATGATATATTAAAGCAGGAGGGCGTAGTACATAAATTTTACCTGCCGGTCAAAATGGACACAGATATATATCAAAAGCTGCCTGCCGCAATGGAAATGTATGATGCATATGATGCAGACCATCAGGCGGTCTATGCCTTTAAGGCAAGCGGGAAGGTGAGCGGTGCCTTTATAAATATATATCCGCCGGGGATACCGCTTGTGGTGCCGGGAGAGATAATGAACGACAAGCTCATAGATGATGTAATAAAGGCTGTAAATTCAGGTCTTGAAGTGGATGGCCTGTACTTTGATCCGGATGCCAATATGTGGAAGTTTGTTGCGGTGCTGTAAGCAACAGTTTGACATAGCAAACAATCGTATTTATACTAATTACAATATTAAGAGGTTTACAGATGGGTAAGATTTTCTGCGTGATGGGAAAAAGCGCATCAGGCAAGGACACTATATACAATAAAATACTGCAGGATGATTCACTCATGCTTAGCAGGATTATCCCGTATACCACGCGCCCGATAAGGGACGGAGAGACACAGGATAAGGATTATCATTTCTGCAATGAAGAGGATGTAAAAAGGCTCAGTGCACAGGGGCGCATCATAGAGCTTCGCGAGTACAATACGGTGTACGGCGTGTGGAAGTATTTCACGGTAAACGATGATGATATAGACCTTCGCTGCAAAAGCTATCTGACAGTCGGAACACTGGAGTCTTACACAAAGATACGCGATTATTTTGGCAGTGACAAGGTACTGCCAATCTATGTGGAGGTGGAGGACGGCGATCGTCTGATACGCGCCATTCACCGGGAAAAGGGGCAGCAGGTGCCTAAATATGAGGAGATGTGCCGTCGTTTTCTGGCAGACGCATCAGATTTTTCTGAGGACAAGCTGCGTGAGGCGGGTATTACACACCGTTTCGTAAATGATGATATGGACACTGTGCTTGCCGAGATTTCAGCATACATACGACAGAGTTCTTAATTGCAGAGTAGGAAAATGGTTACGGCCTGCACATAAATGTAACCGGAAACGAATAAGGAGGCAGCAGCTATGGCAGGATTTAAGGATATAGTAGGAAATGAGCAGATAATAGAGCATCTGCAAAATGCCATATCAATGGGAAAGGTCTCACATGCATATATAATAAACGGACCACAGCTGTCCGGCAAAATGATGATAGCCGAGGCATTTGCCAGGGCACTGCAGTGTGAGAAGGAGGGCACAGACGGTTGTGGAGAGTGCAAATCGTGCCATCAGGCAGATGACCACAATCACCCTGATATCATATATGTCAGTCATGAAAAGCCCAACAACATATCGGTTGACGACATCAGGACACAGCTCAACAACGATATAGTGATAAAGCCGTACAGCAGTAAATACAAGATTTACATAGTGGATGAGGCTGAAAAAATGAACCAGCAGGCGCAGAACGCGCTTTTAAAGACCATTGAGGAGCCACCGGCATATGCGGTCATCATGCTTCTCACCACCAATGCAGACAGCTTTCTGCAGACCATCAGGTCGCGCTGCATCACACTCAATATGAAGTCGGTAAAGGACGAGGTGATAAAGGCATACCTGATGAACGAAAAGCATATTCCGGATTATCAGGCAGATATCAGTGCCGCATTTGCACAGGGCATCGTCGGAAAGGCTGTTAAGCTCGCCTCATCAGACGAGTTCAACGAGCTAAAGGAGTCAGCACTGTCGCTTATAAAGCGCCTTGATGACATAGATCTCTACGAGCTGGGCGCAGCGGTAAAGCAGATAGCTGAGTACAAGCTTAAGGTGCAGGATTATTTTGACCTGATTATGGTATGGTACAGAGATGTGCTGTATATGAAGGCGACAAACGATGTTAACGGACTCATATTCAAGGATGAGGTCTATGATATAAAGAAACAGGCAGCAAAGCATTCATATCAGGGAATCGAGGCAATACTTGAGGCACTTGAGAAGGCGAAGATAAGAATTAACGCAAACGTCAATTTTGACCTGGTAATTGAGCTGCTGCTTATGACCATAAAGGAGAACTAATCACATGACAAAAATAGTTGGTATCAGATTCAGGACAGCAGGCAAAATATATTACTTTGATCCGGCTGATTTCGACCTCGACATGGCAATGCATGTTATCGTGGAGACAGCAAGAGGCATAGAGATGGGAACTGTCCTCATTCCGCCGAAGGAGGTGGATGATGATAAGGTGGTTTCACCGCTTAAGCCTGTCATCAGAGTGGCAACCGATGAGGATGAGAAAACGGTTGAAAGAAATAAGGAAAAGGAAAAAGAGGCATTTGCCATCTGCAAGGAGAAAATCATCAAGCACGGACTTGAGATGAAGCTGGTGGATGCAGAGTATACCTTTGACGGAAACAAGCTGCTGTTTTACTTTACAGCGGACGGCAGAATTGACTTTAGAGAGCTTGTAAAGGATCTGGCAGCGGTATTCCGCACGAGAATCGAGCTTCGTCAGATCGGTGTCAGGGATGAGACCAAGATGATGGGAGGCATAGGAATCTGCGGCAGACCGCTCTGCTGTCATTCTTATATGGCGGATTTTGTGCCGGTTTCCATAAAGATGGCAAAGGAGCAGAATCTCTCGCTCAATCCGACCAAGATATCAGGGGTATGCGGAAGGCTTATGTGCTGTCTCAAGTATGAGCAGGATACATATGAGTATCTGAACAGCAGAATGCCGTCGGTAGGAGAAAAGGTCAAGACACCTGATGGAATCATCGGAGAGGTCAAGTCAGTCAGCGTGCTCAGGCAGCTCGTGCGTGTTGTCATTGACAACGGCGAGGAGAAGGAGCTTCGTGAGTACACTGTAGATGATCTGCGCTTAAAGCCGCGCCAGAAAAAGGATGTAAAGCTCACCGAGGAGGAGCTTCGCGAGCTCAAGGATCTCGAGGATAGCGGCGACGAGACGATGGAGGACAAGTCACAGGAGAAACCGCAGAGAAACCGTGGACACCGTGACAACAAAAATGAATATCGCGAGCGCCGTGATAAGCGTGACAACAGAGAAAGACGTCCGTACAGGGCGGACATAGAGGCAGCGGAAGCTTCTGCAAATGAGACAAATGAAGTAAATGCTGCAAATGCCGGCAGAGAAAATAAGGACGGTTACAAAAAGCCGTACAAGGGCGGCAAAAACAGACCAAACAAGCAGAAATACAACCGCAACAAGGATTACAAGAACAAAAACTATAATAAAGAGTATAATAAAGATTACAACAGGGACAAAGACAATGGAAGCACTGATACACAGTAATGAGCGACTAGACGATTTGTGCCGCAAGGGCTATAGGCTCATACAGGATCCAAAGCTGTTCTGCTTCGGCATAGACGCCGTGCTCTTATCTGACTATGCAAAGGTAAAGCGCGGCGAGAGAGCTGTGGATTTGTGCACCGGAAACGGTGTGATTCCGATACTTCTTGAGGCAAAGAATAACGGAGAGCATTACAGCGGGCTTGAGCTTCAGCCTCAGTGTGCAGACCTGGCGAAAAGAAGTGTGAAATATAACCATCTTGAGGACAAAGTGACCATAGAAGAGGGAGATGTGTGTAATGCATCGGAGATTTTCGGTCGAGAGTCCGTGGAGGTGGTGACGGTAAATCCGCCGTATATGATAGGCCAGCATGGTATCAAAAATGCAGACGATGCTATGACTATAGCGCGCCACGAGGTAAGGTGTACACTGGATGACATAGTCAGGGAGAGCGCAAAAATGCTCAAATTCAATGGGCGTTTTTACATGGTTCACAGACCATTCAGGCTGGCAGAGATTTTTAGCACGATGATGAAATATCATATCGAGCCAAAGCGAATGCGCCTTGTACATCCCTACGCGGACAGGGAGCCGAACATGGTGCTCATAGAGGGGCTAAAGGGCGGCAAAAGCCGTATAACCATCGAAAAACCGTTAGTTGTATACAAGGAGCCTAATGTATACACGGATGAGATATATGAGATATACGGCGATAAGCCCCGGAATAACGGAAAATAACAGGAGAATCATATGACAGGAACACTGTATCTGTGCGCAACTCCGATAGGAAATCTGGAGGACATCACATTCCGTGTGCTGCGCACACTTAAGGAGGTAGACCTCATCGCAGCGGAGGATACGAGAAACTCCATAAAGCTGCTCAATCATTTTGAGATAAAGACACCCATGACGAGCTATCATGAGTTCAACAAGATAGATAAAGCCTACCAGCTTGTGGCAAAGCTTAAGGAGGGCAAAGATATAGCCCTCATCACTGATGCCGGAACACCCGGCATTTCTGACCCGGGTGAGGACATTGTGCGCATCTGCTACGAGGAGGGCGTGCCTGTTACCTCGCTTCCCGGGGCAGCAGCGTGCATTACAGCGCTCACCATGTCGGGCAGGCCGACAAGGAGGTTTGCGTTTGAGGCATTTTTGCCGAGGGATAAAAAGGAACGCGCGCGCGTCATTGAGGAGCTTAAAAACGAGACTCGGACAATCATCATCTACGAGGCACCCCATCATCTTATAAAGACGGTCACAGAGCTTTACAATGCGCTCGGAGACAGAGAGCTTACCGTGTGCAGGGAGCTTACGAAAAAGCACGAGGAAAAGGTGCAGACTACATTTTCAAAGCTTTTGGAGCGTTCAAGGACACAGGAGCCAAGAGGTGAATATGTGCTTGTAATCTGTGGCAGAAACGTGGCTGAAATAGCAAAGGAGCAGCAGGAAAGCTGGGAAGCCATGCCTCTTGAAGCGCATATGGCACACTATGAGTCACAGGGCATCGACAGGAAGGAAGCCATGAAGCTCGTGGCAAAGGACAGAGGTGTCAGCAAGAGGGATATATACAAACAGCTTCTGTAAGCTGACAATAATACATTCTGCAGCAAATAGTTAGGATTGGATATGAACGATATAAAACATGACATAAAAAAACGACATAAGAACCTGTCAGAGTTCAGATACATCGCAGTTGGCTTTTTTCTGACAATATTATCAGGGGCTATAATGCTTAGCCTTCCGTTTTCTTCGAGAGACGGACAATGGACCAATTTTCTGGACTCACTTTTTACGGCAACAAGCGCAACCTGTGTGACAGGTCTTGTTGTGTTTGACACCTTCAGACACTGGAGTATCATAGGGCAGCTTGTAATTCTGGTGCTGATTCAGATAGGAGGCATGGGCTTCATCTCAATCGGTGTGGCATTTTCCATGCTTCTGCACAAAAAAATCGGACTCAGACAGAGGGATCTGATGCAGGAGAGCGTCAATGCACTTGAGATTGGTGGAATAGTTAGGCTTTTCAGCGTGATAATAAGGGGAACCTTCCTTATCGAAGGCATAGGAGCGGTGTTTTTAGCAATCCGCTTCATACCGGATTTTGGCATATTAAGAGGCATATATTTCTCGGTGTTCCACTCGATATCTGCATTTTGCAATGCGGGCTTTGACCTGATGGGCATAAACGAGGAGTACTCATCGTTTACAAAATATGCTGCAGATCCATTGGTAAATATCACAATCATGCTGCTTATCATCATAGGCGGTATCGGTTTTACCATATGGAATGAGGTCAGAACCAAAAAGCTTAAGCTTAGCAGATACTCGCTCCATGCCAAGATAGTAATATCAACCACACTGATACTTGTCTTCGGCGGCGGACTGTTTATGTATATTTTTGAAAAAAACAATACCATAGCAGGCATGGACACACCGGGTGCCATATTTGCATCGTTATTCGGTTCAGTTACGGCGAGAACGGCAGGCTTCAATACAGTAGATACAGCAGCGCTGACACCGGAGAGCAAGCTTTTGACTATAGTGCTCATGTTCATCGGAGGAAGCCCGGGCTCGACAGCCGGTGGAATCAAAACCACAACCATGGCGGTCATGATAATCTATATTGTTTCGTATCTGAGAGGAAGCAACGGCTGCAATGTGTTTGGCAGGAAAATAAGCAGTGAGGTAATCAAAAAGGCCGGAATGGTGCTTATCATCAATCTGGTGCTTGGACTTACAGCGGTGATAGCTATACTTGCCACATCCAATATGGAGATGGACGATGTACTGTTTGAGGTATACTCTGCAATCAGTACGGTCGGCATGACAACAGGCATCACAAGAGATTTAAATACAGTAGGACGCATAATTATCATAATTATGATGTATTGTGGAAGAATCGGAAGCATGACATTTGTGCTTTCGTTTGTGCATAGACCGGATAAAGCCAATATAGAGCTTCCGGAGGAAAAAGTTATCATTGGATAAGGATAAGGAGAAACGCAATGAAATCAATTTTAATTATTGGAATGGGTAAATTCGGACACCATCTGTGTGCGGATTTGATAAAAAACGGAAACGACATTATGGTGATGGACAAGGACGAGGCCAAGGTCAGGGATTTAATCTATGACGTGACCAAGGTGCAGATAGGTGACTGTACCGACCCACAGGTAGTAAAAGCACTCGGAATCAACAATTTCGATTTGATTTTTGTATGTATCGGCACCAATTTCCAGAGCTCGCTTGAGATAACAAGTCTCGTGAAGGAGATGGGCGGAAAATACGTCATCAGCAAGGCAAACAGGGATGTGCATGCCAAGTTCCTGCTTCGAAACGGTGCGGATGAGGTTATCTATCCTGACCGCGACATGGCAGAACGAGTGGCAAAGAAATACAGCGCCAACCATGTGCTTGATTATGTGGCATTAAACGATGATTACTCAATCTACGAGATAAATCCACCTGAAAGCTGGGTAGGAAAGAGCATCAGGGAAAATAATGTGCGCCAGAAATACAATGTAAATATAGTTACAGTAAAGGAAGCCGGAAAGAATCGCGTGCTTCCGCTGCCGGACTACGTGTTCAAGGCAGACGATGCAGTGATGGTGCTTGGACTGAATGCAGATGTGGACAAGCTGGTGCGAAAGCTATAAAAGTGTGGCTCAAAAAATAATAGGCAGCAATTGAAGAAAAGAAGAAAGGATGGATACATATGGGTAACAATGACAGCAGTGTAGAAACATTTTTGCAGTGGATAAAGGCTTCGGACAATATTGTATTTTTCGGCGGAGCAGGTGTATCAACCGAGAGCGGCATACCTGATTTCAGAAGCGTGGACGGACTTTATAATCAGAAGTATGATTATCCGCCCGAGACCATCCTGAGCCATACATTTTACAGGAAGCATCCGCAGGAGTTTTACCGATTCTACCGTGACAAGATGCTCTGCCTTGATGCAGAGCCGAACATCACGCATTACAAGCTGGCAGAGCTTGAAAAAGCCGGAAAGCTTAAGGGTGTTGTGACGCAGAACATAGACGGACTGCACCAGAAGGCCGGCAGCAAAAATGTAATGGAGCTGCACGGCAGTGTGCTGAGAAATTACTGTGAGAGATGCTTGCAGTTTGTAAGCGCAGAGGAAATCCTCAACTCGACAGACGTGCCAAAATGTCCAAAGTGCGGCGGCCCGGTAAAGCCGGATGTCGTATTGTACGAGGAGGGCTTAAATCAGAAAACGCTTGAGGATGCAATCTACTACATCAGTCACGCCGATGTGCTCATAGTGGGCGGAACATCACTTGCGGTATATCCGGCAGCAGGCCTCATAGACTATTACACCGGAAACAAGCTCGTGCTGATCAACAAGTCCACCACACCGATGGACGCAAGAGCAGACCTTCTGATACAGCAGGGACTGGGCTCTGTATTTGAGCAGATAGAGGTGTAGTATGAGGGCAAAATACCTTTTGACCCTCATATCATAGTATATAATATGGCAGATATAGGTAGAGAAGGAATATAGGATGGATAAATACGCAGTAGGAGATATCGTAAAACTGAAAAAACCACATCCGTGCGGCAGCAGCGAGTGGGAAATCATGCGTGTCGGAGCAGACTTCCGCCTGAAATGCATGGGCTGCGGACACCAGGTTATGGTGCCGAGAAAGCTGGTCGAGAAAAATGACCGCGGTCTCACGAAGAAGCAGGCTTGAGTAATAGAAACAGCGCATGTCCCGACATAATAAAAATTAAAGAAAAATTGCAAAAACCCCTTGAAAAGTACCATGATTCATGTTATTATCTAAACTCGTGATATAAAATTCCTTGCTCATAATCAGATTTATGAGCCAGAGACCAAAAGGAGGTAACATTCGCATGAACAAATATGAATTAGCACTCGTCGTTAGTGCAAAGATCGAGGATGATGCGAGAACAGCAGTAGTCGAGAAGGCAAAAGAGTACATCACACGTGCCGGCGGTACTGTTACAGAAGTTGAGGAGGCTGGTAAGAAGAGATTAGCTTACGAGATTCAGCACATGACTGAGGCCTTTTATTACTTCATCCAGTTCGATGCTGAGGGAACAGTCCCAGCAGAAATCGAGCAGGACGTTCGTATCATGGACAATGTTCTTCGTTTCTTATGCGTTAGAAAAGACGAGGCATAGTATAAGAAAATAGGAGATTGTATTATGAACAAAGTAATACTTATGGGTAGATTAACCAGAGACGCAGAAATCCGCTATGCCCAGGGGGACAACTCACTTGCAATAGCAAGATTTTCACTTGCGGTAGACAGACGCTACAGCAAGAATGCAGAGGAGCAGTCAACGGATTTCATCAACTGCGTAGCTTTTGGAAAGATAGCAGAATTTTTTGAGAGATTTGGCCGTAAAGGAACAAAATTTGTTGTTGAGGGTCGAATCCAGACCGGCAGCTATACAAACAAGGACGGACAGAAGGTATACACCACTGACGTCGTGGTTGAGAATGCAGAGTTTGCAGAGTCCAAATCAGCCGCATCAGGAAATGCAGGTGGATTTGCACCGGCAGACAGACCTGCACCTAGCCAGGCTGCTGGGGATGGCTTCATGAACATTCCGGACGGAATCGACGAGGAGCTTCCATTCAATTAGTAGTGTCCACGAGGACAAATATTCAAGGAGGTAACAAAAATGGCTTACAATAAATCAGCTGATGGTTCATCAATGAAGAGAAGACCAATGCGTAGAAGAAAAAAAGTCTGCGTATTCTGTGGAAAAGACAATGTCATTGATTACAAAGATACAAACAAATTAAAGAGATACATCTCTGAGAGAGGAAAAATCCTTCCACGCCGTATCACAGGAAACTGTGCAAAGCACCAGAGGGCTCTTACAGTAGCAATCAAGAGAGCACGTCATCTTGCTCTTATGCCATACGTTTGCGAATAAGATAAATGTATGATAAATCCCGACTACCGGATGGTGGTCGGGATTTTTTAGGTTAAAAATGTTTTATGTTTAAAAAATTAATATTTGTTGCATAATCAAATTACATAGTATAAAATGAATATAAAACAAATACTAATAAAAAGGGAGGGTTCAAATGGATACATACATTGTTTTCTGGTTGGCAGCCACCGTAGTTTTTGTTTTAGTTGAGCTTATGACAGTCGGGCTCACATCCATATGGTTTGCGGCAGGCTCATTTGTAGCGTTTATAATCGCACTGCTTGGCGGCAATGTCGTGGTTCAGGGAATTGCATTTATACTCGTTTCAGTCGTGCTTTTAGCTCTCACAAAGCCATGGGCCGGGAAGTACATCAATTCCAGGACAGTGAAGACAAATGTGGACAGTCTGGTAGGAGAAAGAGCTGTGCTCACCGAGGATGCTGACAGCATGAAGCAGACGGGAAAAGCCGTTGTAAACGGTCAGGAGTGGACAGTCAGACCGCAGGACGAGACACAGGTCATAAGAAAAGGCGAGCTTATCGAGGTAGTAAAGATAAGCGGAGTAAAATTAATTGTAAAAAGGGTAAAGGAGGCTTAACCGGAAATGGAAGGATTAATAGCACTTGCAGTGTTACTCGTAATCGTACTTATAGTACTGGTAAACTGCATCAAAATCGTGCCACAGGCACATGCGATGGTAATTGAGCGTTTGGGAGGATATCTCACTACATGGAGCGTAGGACTTCACCTCAAGGTGCCATTTATCGACAGAATAGCAAAGAAAGTCATCTTAAAGGAGCAGGTGGTAGATTTCCCACCACAGCCTGTAATCACAAAGGATAATGTAACAATGCAGATAGACACTGTAGTATATTTCCAGATTACAGATCCAAAGCTCTACGCATACGGAGTAGAGAATCCAATCATGGCAATTGAGAATCTCACAGCCACAACACTTCGTAACATCATCGGAGACTTAGAGCTTGATGAGACACTCACCAGCCGTGAGACAATCAACACCAAGATGCGCGCAACACTCGATGTGGCAACAGATCCATGGGGCATCAAGGTAAATCGTGTCGAGCTCAAGAACATCATACCTCCAAAGGCCATCCAGGATGCCATGGAGAAGCAGATGAAGGCAGAGCGTGAGAGACGAGAGGCAATTCTTCGTGCAGAGGGTGAGAAAAAATCAACAATCCTTGTTGCAGAGGGAAATAAAGAGTCAGTCATCCTCGACGCCGAGGCTGAAAAGCAGGCAGCCATCCTTCGCGCAGAGGCAAAGAAGGAGGCAACAATCCAGGAGGCAGCAGGTCAGGCAGAGGCTATCCTCAAGATACAGCAGGCCAATGCAGACGGACTGCGCATGTTGAAGGAGGCAAATCCGGACAACGCAGTGCTCCAGATAAAGAGCTTGGAGGCATTTGCCAAGGCAGCAGACGGCAAGGCTACAAAGATAATCATCCCTTCAGAGATTCAGGGGATTGCAGGTCTTACAAAGTCAATTGCAGAGATAGCTGCGGATAAGACTGAGAAGTAATTATATTTAATCAAAATGAATACCGGAAGATGAGAGCACACAAAAAGCATCGCATGTATCATATCAATATCAGATATATGCGGTGCTTTTTAGATTGCATAGAATTGTGCTTAGATTACACAGGATTGCCCTGAACTCCTGTAATTCCAAACTGATAAATATAGTACTAGGAATAATCCCCACAAAGTGGTATACTCTCTAATAGGTATATCAATCGATGCGGGCTGCACAAAGGTGTGGCCGGTAACTATTAATTTGTAGTACATTCTCGAAACCGCAACCGTTGCACCGGCAGCATCATCGCAGCGCACCGGGGATAAGGAGAGTAAAATGAAGAAAAAAATAAAATTCAAGGGCAGGCTGAAAAGCTACATGTGCTGGCCGCTATATCTGACGTTTGTGTGGATATGTGCTGACGGAATAGCACTGCGCTATGACAGAAAGCTTGGCTATGGCATGGTAGGCTTTACAGTGTTTTACTTTGCGTTCGTGCTGCTTTTGTATGTCAGAAGCAAGTCAGTTGTTGCCAATGAGCTGATTAGCTTTGCAACCCAGTATTCATCGGTGCAGAAGAGGCTGCTTAATGAGTTTGAGGTGCCGTATGCCCTGCTTGAGTACTCCGGCAAGATACTCTGGGTAAATGACAAATTCGCAGAGCTCATGGGTGTGGATAAAAGCTATCACAAATCCATCACGACACTTTTCCCGACAGTGACCAGGGAGCTTCTCACCAAGAGTGATGCGCCGACAGATTTCAAGATAGTAAACGAGGAAGAGGACAGCATAGTCAGACTGTCCGTCAAAAGAATATATTTCAACTCTATCGCAGAGGAAAATGAGATAATCGACACAAATGAGGCAGACGAGTTTTTGACGGCGCTGTACGTATTTGATGAGTCGGAGCTTTATCGATGCAAGAAGGAAATCACAGAGCAGAAGCAGGTCTCAGCGCTTGTGTATATTGACAACTATGATGAGGCGCTCGACAGCATAGAGGATGTAAAGAGGTCACTGCTCGTTGCACTTATCGACAGGCGTGTAAACCAGTATTTTGCCAAGTATGACGGACTTGTCAGAAAGATAGAAAACGACAAATACTTCGTGGTGTTCAAGTACAAGTACCTTGACAGCATGAAGGAGGACAAGTTCAAGGTGCTCGATGAGGTCAAGGCTATAAAGGTCGGCAACGAGATGGCGGTCACACTCAGTATCGGAATCGGTATAAAGAGCGATAAGTATAATGAAAACTACGTATATGCGCGAAATGCCATAGACCTGGCCCTCGGACGAGGCGGTGATCAGGTAGTTATAAAGGATCATAATGATATTCTGTATTTTGGCGGCAAGTCAAAGCAGGTGGAGAGCAAGACAAGGGTAAAGGCGAGAGTCAAGGCACAGGCGCTTCAGGAAATCATTGAGACCTGTGAGAATGTGCTTATCATGGGTCACAGCATCACAGATGTAGATTCGCTCGGAGCGGGCATAGGCATATACTGTGCAGCCAAGAATCTCGACAAAAAGGCACAGATAGTAATAAATGACCCGACAAGCTCAGTCAGACCTCTCATGGAGACATTTTCAGAGGCAAAGGGCTATCCAACAGACATGTTTATAAATAGTGAGGAGGGCCTCGAGATGGTGAGCAAGGATACGCTTGTCATGGTGGTGGACACCAACAGGCCAAGCTACACAGAGTGCCCTGAGCTCCTCAGAAAGACAGGAAAAATAGTCGTATTTGACCACCACAGACAAAGCAGCGAGATAATAGAGAATCCTATACTCTCATACATCGAGCCGTATGCATCAAGTGCATGTGAGATGGTCGCAGAGGTATTGCAGTACTTCAACGACGGAGTCAAGATCAATGCGACAGAGGCCGACTGCATCTACGCAGGAATCCTCATCGACACCAACAACTTTATGACGAAGACAGGCGTGCGTACATTTGAGGCTGCAGCCTTTTTGAAGCGCTCAGGCGCAGAGGTAACACGCGTCAGAAAGATGCTTAGAAACGACATGGCATGCTACAAGGCAAGAGCCGAGGCCGTGCGCCATGCAGAGGTATACAGGGGCTCGTTTGCCATATCGGTATGCCCTAGCGAGAATGTGGAGAGCCCGACAATCGTCGGCGCACAGGCGGCAAATGAGCTGCTCAACATAATAGGAATCAAGGCATCATTTGTGCTCACGGAGTACAATGACAAGATTTATATCAGTTCTCGTTCAATCGACGAGATAAATGTCCAGATAATCATGGAGAAGCTGGGCGGTGGCGGACACTTAAATGTGGCAGGAGCACAGCTTGAAGGCGTTACTATCGTGCAGGCAAAGCGCATGATACAGGATACACTGGACGAAATGCTAAAAGAAGGAGACATAGAAGAATGAAAGTAATCTTATTACAGGACGTAAAACCATTAGGCAAAAAAGGCGAGATAGTAAACGTAAGTGACGGCTACGCCAGAAACAATATCATACCTAAAAAGCTCGGAGTAGAGGCTACTCCAAAGAACTTAAATGACTTAAAGCTTCAGAACCAGCACGCTGACAAGGTGGCACAGGAAAACTACGAGAGTGCACTTGCACTCGCAAAGGTAGTAGAGAACACAAAGGTAGTAGTAAAGCTGCGCTCAGGTGAGGGTGGCAGGACCTTCGGCTCCATCTCTACCAAGGAGATATCGGCTGCGGCAAAGGAGCAGCATGGCTTAGAGCTCGATAAGAAAAAGATGCAGCTTAACGAGTCAATCAAGGCACTCGGAAACTATGAGGTACCTGTCAAGCTTCATCCAAAGGTAACAGCAAACCTCACAGTATCAGTGGTTGAAGGATAGGAGGAATCCCCTTGGAAGAAGCATTAATCAAACGAATAATGCCAAACAGCCTTGAGGCAGAGCAGTCCGTGGTCGGCTCCATGATTATGAGCAAGGATGCCATAGTGACCGCCAGTGAGATGCTCCTTAAGGAGGATTTTTATCATCAGCAGTACGGCATCATATTTGAGACCATGGTTGAGCTCTTTACAGAGGGTCAGCCGGTAGATCTCGTCACACTTCAGAACCGTTTAAAGGAAAAGGATGTGCCGCAGGAAGTACAAAGCCTTGACTTTGTGAGAACTCTCGTCACCAGTGTGCCGACCTCTGCCAACATCAAGTACTATGCCAATATCGTAAAAGAGAATGCCATAAAGCGAAAGCTCATCCATGTGACAGAGGACATAGAGAACGAGTGCTACGCCGGCAAGGAATCGCTCGAGAGCGTACTCGACAAGACAGAGCACGATGTATTTGAGCTGCTTTCCACAAGGCAGACAGGTGACTACGTGCCAATCCGTACTGTAGTCATGAATGCCCTTGAGAAAATCGAGAAAGCAGCACAGCAGGAGGGCACCGTAACAGGAATCCCGACAGGCTTCATAGACTTAGACTACAGGACAGCGGGACTTCAGCCGTCAGATCTCGTGCTCGTGGCAGCCCGTCCGTCAATGGGAAAGACAGCCTTCGTGCTCAACATAGCACAGCATGTGGCATTCCACGAACATCTATGTACAGCCATATTCTCACTCGAGATGTCGAAGGAGCAGCTCGTAAACCGTCTTTTCTCACTCGAATCAAAGGTAGATGCGCAGGCACTGCGTACAGGAAATCTGTCTGATGCCGACTGGGAAAAGCTGGTCGAGGGAGCCGGAATCATCGGAGACTCCGAGCTCATCATAGACGACACTCCGGGTATCAGCATATCAGAGCTTCGAAGCAAGTGCCGTAAATACAAGCTCGAACACGACTTAAAGCTCGTCATCATCGATTACCTGCAGCTCATGACAGGCTCAGGACGAGGCTCAGAATCGCGTCAGCAGGAAATCTCAGACATATCACGTTCACTTAAGGCGCTCGCCAGAGAGCTTTCAGTCCCTGTGGTGGCACTCTCCCAGCTATCACGAGCCGTAGAGCAGCGACCGGAACACAGACCGATGCTTTCTGACCTTCGAGAGTCAGGAGCTATCGAGCAGGATGCCGATGTCGTCATGTTCATCTATCGTGACGACTACTACAACAAGGACACCGAGCTCAAGGGCATCTCAGAGATCATTATCGCTAAACAGCGTAATGGTCCAATCGGCACCGTAAACCTTGCATGGCTGCCTGAGTACACGAAGTTTGCAAATCTGGAGCATTAAGACTAAATTGCAAAGAGAATAAAGAGACAATCCATCCCGGCTCACGTCATAGGATAAAGCTAAGTATCCTGATGTGGGCCGGGATTTTTCAAAATCTCTTTATACTTAAAAAGAGTGGATGATATCAACAAGAGCGTAAAAATACAGAGTCAGGAGGCCCGCAACAAGGATCTCATGACTCTGAAATTTGTGTCCATAAAGAAGCAGGCCCGCGAGGTGCGTGTCGGCACGCAGGCCGCAAGCCGCTACGACAAGTCCATGTCAGGAACCGGATATATGGAGCCGCAGTTTATGGACAATAAAAAGTGAAAAGTTTAATTTAATATTTCACCACAATATCCCCAAGCCCTGAGTCGATAACCAGGTGTTTTTTGGCATGCTCATTTACCTCATACTCATCATTATAGTCATTACCGTTGATTGTGATATCGCCTGTACCGGAGTCCAGGTCCATCATGTAGCCGTCAAGTGACTGTGAGGATGTCACGGTGATGTTACCTGTACCGCCGTCGATATCCATCTCGTCAAAGGCACAGTTTTCAAAGCTAAGATTGCCGGTTCCGCCATCCACATCACATGTGGCGAAGCTGCAGTCTGTGACATATAAATCGCCTATGCCGGTGTCAAATTCTGCATCGGCTGCGGTCAGGGAATTAAGGTTTACCTCGCCTACACCGGTATCAAAGGAGAGCTTGTTCAATGCTGCGCCCTCAGGAATGGTAACAGTGATTTCACTCGTGGTGTTTCTTCTGTAGTTGGCTCCTTCGCTTTGGGATATTGTGAGGGTATCGCCGGAGCTCTTAATCTTTGGAACCAGTCGCTTGTTGCATTTGTATGAGACCATGTAGCTGTCACCGGTTTTCACGTTGATGTTCGATATGGTTGTATCAAATACCAGGTTTGAAAATTCATCGACTGAAAGCTCCTCTGTGCATACGTTTCCGAGAGACTTGTCTGAGCGCGGAATCAGATTGTCAAACAGGCCTAGGGCAAAGCCCCCGATATGGTAGAGACTCCCGGCGATGATGCAGACCACTGTAATTATTGTAATTATTATTAGATATATATTTTTTTTCATGACTTGTCTCCATTTCTGAATTATCTTGTTGCATAATTTGTTTTGTGATTATTCAAAATATGCTACACACATTTTTGACTGTCCTGGTTTCCATTAATTTCCATGTTTATCGCCGAGCAGGTTTTCCACCAGCGAATTGATGATTGCGGCTATTGGCCAGATAATCCATGTGATACCCCAGTCAAAGGTAATAAAGCTCCAGCATAGATAGATGCATGTGACAGTTGACCAGTAGACTGACATGATTGCAGCCACAACAGGGTTTTCATAGTGCACCTTGCCATCGTGTGAATTGGCAAAATTACCGCCCATAGTCTGTACTCCGTTCAGGGAAAGAAGCTTGTCAAAGCTTGATTTCTTCATGTTTGTGAATACTATCATGAATACACCGATTGCTATAAACACGAGCACGAGTCCGCCTGAAAGTGAGTCTGCGAAGGTGCTTTTGGTGTTCAGTGAGCTGATTATGATTGCCGGTACTGCGCAGAGTATGCAGAGCATGATACCCACTGTTAAAAGCATCGCATGTGTGGAGCGGTAGCTTTCCTTTCGCTCGATGACCCAGTTTGCCGTCTCAAAATCTATGCAGTAAGGCTCTTGCTTCAGGTAGCTCAACTTGGATGAGAGAGAGCCTGAAAAAATGAAGAAGCCGACTGCCACTGCGACACACAGGAACAGGAAGGTAATGCCGATTGCATCAGATGCGTCAGGTGAAGCGAGTGAACGCGGAATGCATTCGCTGAATATCGGTCCAAGGCTTGCGAGGATGCAAAGCAGCACTCCAAACGCTGTGAGATATGCTTGTTTTGCCGAATCCCTGAGGAATGCGGCAGCAGTCTCGCGGGAGAGTGTTTTGGCAGCAGGCATTGCCTGACTGGGATCCACGAAGCTCTTGATGCCGAGTGAGTCGGCGAGCTCGTCAAGATTTCCAAACTCTGATATGACGATTCCTATGGCCTCGTTATCGGATTGCCCTCGGATATTAATTCGTTGTATTTATCCTCCATCATCTGATAGAGCTCATATTTGGCTTTTTGCACCTCGGGGGTATTCGGGAGGTGCGAAAACATATTTTCCAGATAATTCTTTATAGTTTCCATAAAATGTCTCCTTTAAAATCGTATAAATTTGCTTACTACATCAAGTGTCAGCTTCCATTCCTCGCATTTCATCCTGTAATATTCTCTGCCGGCATCAGTAATCTGATAGTAGGTCCGGCGCTTTCCACTTGCATTGTCGTTCGAAGAGAATGATGTGATATAGCCGTTTTTCTCAAGGCGGGTAAATGCAGAGTAGAGAGTTGTTTCTTTTATGACGTATTTTTCCTCGGATATCAGCTTTATCTGCTTTGAAATCTCGTAGCCATAGGATGGTCTGTCTAGGAGCAGGTAGAGTATGATGGTATCGTTGTATCCGCGGATGACATCGCTGCTTATATTGAGCATTATTCACCTCCTGTATCAAGTGTTTAATTTCATCATAAATGATGGGCAAAATATCTTTTTAACCTCATATCATTTTATTAATTTAAGACCGAGTTATGACGTAATTGATAGTGAATCCGGAAACTCACCGGGTACACCTGATACACAGATGAAAGCTTGTACATCAGGCATGTTAAAATTATTCAATACTACGTGTAACGTACTACGAGTGTCATACTATGTCTGTCGTAGTAAACATATCACATGTTGTTTTTCGTGTCAACCGTGATTTTAAAAAGTTAGCCATTCCGTACAAAAATTAGCGGTAAAATACATTGACACAGCCCATGTCATTTGATATATTTTTTAGAAGCAAAGGCGATTAATTAAATACACACTACCTCTGAGGGAGTAGTTCGCGTATCATTACATATACGTGGTTTGTCAACAGACCGGTCAATAGACCTGGCAAACATTAAAGAATGAGACTCAAGTATGCAGCACACAATAAAGCTATATAAGCCATAAATTATAGCTTTATAAGGTTTCGTGTCTGCATGCGAGGGTCTCATTTTTCATATGGAGCGTTCATGTTGCTGATAACACTGTTAGGTGTGAACAGTAACGCATTCATATGCTTATCCGGGAGAATTTAATCGCCGCACATTAGGCAAAAGGGAGAAAAATATGGTATTATTTATTGAAATCCTGCTCATAGGAGTAGGTTTGTCAATGGACGCCTTCGCAGTATCCATCTGCAAGGGACTTGGAATGACAAATGTAAACAGAAAGCAGGCGCTGACAATCGGTCTGTATTTCGGAGGATTTCAGGCGCTCATGCCGTTTATCGGCTATATGCTGGGCATCCGCTTTGAGAAGTACATCACAAGCATTGACCACTGGATAGCATTCATCCTGTTAGGATTTATCGGTGGAAAGATGGTTTATGAGGCAGTGAAGGAAAAGGATGATGACGCGGTCGTGGAAAAAGACCTGGCGCTCAATCAGGGAGAGATGCTTCTGCTTGCAATTGCGACAAGCATCGATGCGCTTGCAGTCGGAATTATGTTTGCATTTACCTATGACAGCTTAAACATCTACTGGGCTATTGCAATCATCGGACTTACAACCTTTGTGCTCTCAATCATCGGAGTCATAGTCGGAAACTTTTTCGGCAATAAATATAAAAAGAAATCAGAGATAGCCGGAGGAATCATTCTCATACTCATAGGTGTGAAGATATTGCTTGAGCACCTGGGAATTATAAGCTTTTAAAAAATAAAAAATGGAGGAATCAACATGGAAAATTTCATCAATAATGCACCGTTTATAGTGGTGCTGCTCTGCCTGATAGTGGGCTTTGTTTTTTTGGTAAAGGGAGCAGACTTGTTCGTGGAGGGCAGCTCAAGCGTGGCAAAGCGCTTCAAGGTGCCGTCACTTATCATTGGACTGACAATTGTTGCGATGGGAACCTCACTTCCTGAAACAGCGGTCAGTGTGGCAGCATCGATAGCACACAACAATACGCTTGCAGTCAGCAACGTGACAGGCTCAAACATATTTAACCTCATGGTAGTAATCGGTGTGTGCGCTTTGATGACACCGGTCGTGGTGGACGGAGCATCATTAAAAAGGGATTTCCCATTCTCGATGATATGTGCCATTTTACTTCTTGTCATGGGAACAATCGGCATGACACTTGGCAGAGTGGACGGAATAATACTGCTCGGCTGCTTTGCAGGATATATTTTCTACCTTATCAGACACACATTAAAGCAGAACAGGCAGTCATCAGATGAGGAGGTCGATGAGATACCTCTCATCTCAATGCCAAAAGCAGTGATTTTCATTCTAATCGGAGCTGTCGGCATCGCAGTAGGTGGAGATGTCGTAGTAGACAGTGCAAGCCGCATAGCGATTGATCTTGGAATGAGCCAGACACTCGTCGGACTGACCATCGTATCTATCGGAACATCACTTCCGGAGCTTGTGACATCAATAGTCGCAGCCAGAAAAAACGAGGTCGATATGGCACTCGGAAATGCAGTCGGCTCATGTATTTTCAACATACTCATGGTGCTCGGAATTGCATCAGCCATCAGCCCGATAGCATTCATACAGGAAAATATCATAGATATTATCGTGCTTGTGGTATTTTCACTCATCGTGTGGATTATGGCATGGACAAAGCGTGAGATAAAAAGAGGCGAGGGTATCATCATGCTGCTAATGTATGCGGCATATACAGCGTATATTATTATACGATAGGGTAAAATACCTTTTGAACCTTTAATGCATAATATTACTTAGAAAATGTGCAGATACTTATTGAGTATCTGCATATTTTTTAGTCAAATATATGCATAAAGGAGGAAAATATGCAACAAAATATGTCAATGCAAAATATATCAATAGTAAATAGAAAATTTCCCACAAATTTTACACAGCCACCTCAATATATTTTCAATTATTTGTTATGCTTATAAGTGCAGAAATAAAGATTACAAAACATGTACGAATATTTTTATGAAAAGCAGACTATAATTTATGATTAAGTAACAAAACAGGAGGCAATAATTTGACATACGATGAGATAAAAAAGAATAAGGAGGTCTGTGAATGTTTAAAGAAAGGGAATGAAAACCTTGGAGTATTGGGCTTTACAGACCATTCGGCAGCTCATTGCACAATGGTAGCCAAAAGAGCAGCATATATATTAAAGAAATTCGGTTACAGCGAATCTGATATTGAAATGGTAAAAATCGCGGGATTTATGCATGATATCGGAAATGTGGTAAACAGAAGCCGTCATGCGGAATATGGTGCAATACTGGCAAACGAGATACTCAAAGAAACAGATATGAGTCTGAAGGATAGGATAACGGTTGTGTCTGCGATAGGACATCATGATGAGTCAACCGGAGGGGCAACGGATCCTATTTCAGCAGCACTCATCATAGCAGATAAAACCGATGTGCGCAGAAACCGTGTAAGGAACAAGGCAAAAGAAAATTTTGATATACACGACAGGGTAAATTATGCAGTAACAGATGCAGCTCTTAAGATAAATATGGATAAAAAAGTCATAGCGCTTAATCTGCAGATTGATACGAAAATCTGCTCTATGTATGAGTATTTTGAAATTTTCTTAGGTCGAATGATGATGTGTCGTGGCGCAGCGGAGGTGCTAGGTGCAACTTTTAAGCTTACGGCAAATGGTTCAAAGGTGTTGTAGAAAATCGGCTTAAAGTTGATGGGATATTGAAAATGAAAAAGAAATGATAACCTGTTATGAAAAAGGTGAGAAAAAATATAAACATGATGTGATGACATATGGTTTTAAGTCGGATAATGTTTCAGATAGGGCAAATACTGTAGACAGTGTTATTAAGGTTTCATCAGAAAATGACAGTAATGAAAAAAATGACTTGATAAGTGTAACAGTAGACGAGGGTAAGGCTACATTTGAATTAATGGAAGATGATGTGGAGCTGACTGGATATATGTGCGCATGGGCAGATGAGAAAGAGCATGTAGATATAGTAAAAGGAGAGGAAATTGAGTTTTTGAGGATTAGTTATGGAATGGATCATGTTGAGGCTATAATGCCTGGGGCATCTATCGGAAACAACGAATATATGTACAGTTTATCGGTAAGGTTTGAATAGGGCACAACAATTAACTTCAAAGTAATTTACTTGAAAGTTAATTATTTGCAATAAACTTATTCTTGTTGACTTACAACAGTTGACAATTTAAAAACCACATGCTACTCTAGAAATGTATGAGATAAAAGCGACGAAAAAGAGAGTACTTTTATGGCAGATTTACAGAGAAATCCCACACAGGCTGAGAGGGGATGACCTAAAGTAGGAGGAACATGGCTTTGGAGCAGCAGTATCGAACCATTGGCTAGATACTGACAGGAACCGCCTGTTATAGCGGAAAGAGGCGCAGCAGAGCTGGCAAAAGATGCCGGATGATTTTGATAGCTGCGTGAAGAGAAGTGGTACCACGATATAATCGTCTTCTTGGGAGTTTTCTCCTGAGGAGGCGTTTTGTTTTATTATTACGGCTTCGCACGTAATATATTGAATTGCCGGAGAGCATACAGTTGTTCTGAGGAAATAAATATAGTATTTTTTTTGAGGAATATACTGTATGTGATACGGCATTATAGAAGACTATATGTGCGAAGCATTAAAAACAGGAGGAAACTAAATTGGCAAACAAAGGTAAATATTACATGACAACAGCCATTGCGTACACATCGGGCAAGCCTCATATTGGAAACACATATGAGATCATCCTTGCAGACGCAATCGCCAGATACAAGAGAGCAGAGGGATACGACGTATATTTCCAGACAGGAACAGATGAGCACGGACAGAAAATCCAGGAAAAGGCTGAGGCAGCCGGAATTTCACCGAAGGAGTATGTAGATCAGATTTCAGGTGAGGTAAAGAGAATCTGGGATATGGTAAATTCATCATATGACAATTTTGTCCGCACAACAGATGAGGACCATGAGAAATGTGTAAAGAAAATCTTCAAGAAGCTTTACGATCAGGGCGACATCTACAAGGGCTCATACGAGGGACTTTACTGTACACCATGTGAGTCCTTCTGGACAGAGTCACAGCTCGTGGACGGAAAATGCCCGGACTGCGGACGTGAGGTACAGCCTGCAAAGGAGGAGGCATACTTCTTCAAGATGAGCAAATATGCAGACAGACTCATCGACTACATCAACACACACCCTGATTTCATCCAGCCGGTTTCAAGGAAAAACGAGATGATGAACAACTTCCTGCTTCCGGGACTGCAGGATCTTTGCGTATCAAGAACATCATTCAGCTGGGGAATTCCGGTAGATTTCGATCCAAAGCATGTAGTGTATGTATGGCTTGATGCCCTCACAAACTATATTACAAAAATCGGCTACGATCCTGACGGATCATCAGAGCTTTTCAAGAAAAACTGGCCTGCAGATCTGCACCTTATCGGAAAAGATATCGTGCGTTTCCACACTATTTACTGGCCTATTTTTCTTATGGCACTTGACCTTCCTCTTCCAAAGCAGGTATTCGGACACCCATGGCTGCTTCAGGGCGGTGACAAGATGAGTAAGTCAAAAGGAAACGTTATCTACGCAGACGATATGGTCAGACTTTTCGGCGTGGATGCCACACGTTACTTTGTGCTTCATGAGATGCCATTCGAGAACGACGGAATCATCACATGGGATCTTGTAATCGAGAGATTCAACTCAGACCTTGCAAACATACTTGGAAACCTTGTAAACAGAACAGTTTCCATGAGTAATAAATATTTTGACGGAATCGTAAAGAGCACAGGCGCAACAGGCGATGCAGATCAGACTGCCATTGACGCAGATCTTAAGGCTGTTGTTACCGGCACAAGAGATAAAGTGGCAAAGAAAATGGAAGGACTTCGTGTGGCAGATGCCATCACAGAGGTATTCGCACTTTTCCGCCGCTGCAACAAATACATCGACGAGACAACACCTTGGGTGCTTGCAAAGGACGAGGCACAGCAGGATCGTCTTGCTGAGGTGCTTTACAACCTCACAGAGTCTATCACAATCGGAGCAAGTCTGCTTCATTCATTCCTGCCGGAGACAGCAGAAAAGATTGTGGCACAGCTTAACACAACACTCCGTGAGTTCGATGACCTTGACAAATTTGGTCTTTATGAGAGCGGCACAAAGGTTACAGACAAACCTGAGATCCTCTTCGGCAGACTAAAGGCAGAGGATGTGATGCCTGAGGTAGAGAAAATCCAGGCGGTACAGAAAGCAGAGTTTGAGGCTGAGCAGGCTAAGCTTGCTGCAGTTGAGGGTAAGGCAGCATGTGGCTGTGGTGCAGGTGAAAATGCCGCAGATGGTGCAGATCTTGAGCCTATGGATGTGGAAGCAAAGGAAGAAATCACATTTGATGATTTCGAAAAGCTTCAGTTCCAGGTTGGTGAAATCGTAAAATGTGAGGCAGTTGCGAAGTCAAAGAAGCTTCTCTGCTCACAGGTAAAGATTGGAAACCAGACAAAGCAGATAGTATCAGGCATCAGAAAGTACTATTCTCCTGAGGAGATGGTAGGCAAGAAAGTAATGGTTCTCGTAAACTTAAAACCGGCTAAGCTCGCAGGTGTTTTATCAGAGGGAATGCTGCTGTGCGCAGAGGATGCAGAGGGCAATCTCGCACTCCTGACACCGGAGAAACCAATGCCGGCAGGAGCACCTATCGAATAGGACGTAAGCGACGAGAAGTACTGAATTTAAGGCAGACGTAAAATCGTGCTTGCATGATTTTATGTCTGGCTAAATTCAAGTTCGGCGACCGCCGACCTATCCCGGAAATCCTTGATTTCCGGGATAGGTACCTCAATCAGAAATAAGCTATAATATATCTCAAAAAATGCACTTTATTGAGCAGGGAAAGGAGTCTCATATGGAATATTTTGATATAGTGGACGAGCAGGGAAATCCAACAGGACAGACCGTAGAGCGCAAGCAGGCGCACAGAAACAATATACTTCATAGGACTGCGCATGTCTGGATAGTCAGACGCCGTGGAGATTCCATACAGATACTTTTGCAGAAAAGGTGCATGGAAAAAGACTCCTTTCCGGGCTGCTACGACATATCAAGTGCGGGACACATACCGGCCGGTGTGGACTATATACCGTCTGCGCTCAGAGAGCTTAGGGAGGAGCTGGGTCTGACAATAGAGCCCAAACAGCTTATCGATTGTGGACTGCACAGACACCATGCAGACGAGGTGTTTCACGGAGAAAGATTCCTGGACAACCAGATAAGCAAGGTGTTTCTTCTGTGGCTCGATGTGGACGAAGCGGACATCACCGTGCAGAAGGAGGAAATCGATTCTGTAAAGTGGTTTGACTACGCAGAGTGTAAGCAGGACGTGATAAACGGCACGATTCCAAACTGCATAGATGTGGCGGAGCTTGAGATGCTTGAGCCACACTTTGTAGAATGAATTTTTAGTGAAATCGTGTGGCGGTGGCTTTATTCGAGCTATCATGAGAACATAAAAATATATTTTACGTTAAATCAAATTGGGAGGATACTATGAAATCAACAAAAGACTCTCTCTTAGAGGATATCAAGGCAGAATTTGCCGAGGTCAATGCCATGATGGAGGCGCTCGAAGCAAAGGAGCCGGAGGATGAGGCGAGTGAAGCCTATGACAAGTGGATTGAGGAGTGTGAGCAGCTCGCCATCGAGTCAGAATCACTCATGACACTTATAGATTACAAGATGACACAGGGACTGTAGAGGGATATCCTGTATATATTATGATATGAGGGTCAAAAGGTATTTTGCCCCTCATTTATGATTAATCAGATTACTACATGCTACGCATTCCCGTAATCTGACTTCACCTCGAATCCGCTAATTTCCTGCGTTTCCGCAGCAAATTGCTACTTTCTCGGTGTAGTGCGGGTCACTAAGGTATACGTCGAATTGCATGCAAGCAAGCATCGATGATACCTTTTGACCCTTTAATCATATTATACAAAAATAAACACCCGGATATAGATAAATTGCTATATCCGGGTGTTTTCATAAAGAAAAACTTCCGAAAAATGAAATTAAATATATAAAAAATTGCACAAACCGTGTTATACTTTATATGTTACACTAAATTCAGGTAGGAGAAAAAGATGTTAACAGTAATAGAAAAAGTCAATGACGTGGTCAACAATTTTATCTGGGGCGTGCCTGCGATGATATGTATCATAGGTGTCGGTCTGCTTTTGAGCTTTAGAACGGGATTTATTCAGATTAGAAAGTTTCCATATGCTATGAAGGTTACGCTTGGCAGGATGCTCAAAAAACGTGAGGCATCTGACGGAGCGCTCACACCGTTTCAGGCAGTGTGTACGGCACTTGCGGCGACGGTCGGTACAGGAAATGTGGCAGGAGTTGCGGGAGCCATCGCGATAGGCGGACCGGGTGCGGTGTTCTGGATGTGGATTTCAGCACTTCTGGGCATGTGCACCAAGTTCTCGGAGGTCACACTTGCTGTACATTTTCACGAGAGAAATGCAAATGGCGACCTGGTAGGCGGCCCTATGTACTATATTAAAAACGGTCTTAAAAAGCACTGGCACTGGCTGGCATATCTGTTCTCAGCGTTTGGCGTGCTAACCGTGTTCGGTACAGGAAACGCTACACAGGTAAACACCATAACCACAGCGATTGATTCAGCTTTATATAATTACGATATAATTTCAAAAGAGTCGGCATCAACGTTCAATCTCATAATAGGAATAGTGCTTGCCGCTCTCATTGCGCTTATTCTGCTTGGAGGAATCAAGCGTATAGGCCAGGTTACTGAAAAGCTTGTGCCATTTATGGCAGTGATGTATATTCTGCTGGCACTTGGAGTAGTAATCGTCAACTTTAAAGCTATACCGGGCGTATTCGGAGCCATAATAGAGGGCGCGTTCAATCCGTCAGCAGTGACAGGCGGAGCAGTAGGAAGCTTTTTTATGAGCATGAAAAAGGGAGTTTCCAGAGGAATTTTTTCAAACGAAGCAGGTCTTGGAACAGGCTCTATCGCACATGCCTGTGCAGACACCAAAAAGCCAGTAAAGCAGGGCTTCTTTGGCATATTTGAGGTGTTTGTGGACACTATCGTGATATGTACACTCACAGCGCTTGTCATACTTTGCAGCGGAGTTTCTGTGGGCTATGGAGAAGCAGCCGGCGCAGAGCTTACAATCAGTGGATTTACATCCACCTACGGCGGCTGGGTATCAATCTTTACAGCGGTTGCCATGTGCTGTTTTGCATTTTCAACCATCATAGGCTGGGGACTTTACGGAACCAGATGCATAGAGTTCTTATTCGGAACTAAGGCAAATAAGCCGTTCATGGTAGTATATTCGCTCGTTGCGATAGTCGGTGCGACAATGAACCTCGGATTGATGTGGAGCATAGCGGAGACCTTCAATGGCCTTATGGTCATACCAAACCTTATCGCGGTATTTTTGCTTTCGGGTGTAGTTGTAAAGCTGGTGAAGGAATATTTTGCCGGCGAGGGAGCTGCATCTACCTTGAAGAATAGCCGGTAAGAGGCAAAAAGAACATTCTTATAGAATATGAGGGTATAAGTCATTATGGAAAATAAAATTGATTCATCTTTTGAAAGAAGCCTGCTATTCAGAGTAGCCGCAATTATAGTGTGTATAATTCTTGCAGGTAGTTCATTTTTTGGACTTGCAAAAAGCTATTCATCGCCTGAGTCAAAAATAAACAAAGAAACTATAAAGTATCTGGATGAAAAGAAAACAACTGCGCTGGAACTGAGCGCAAGTGCTACAGCAGTTTCAACACTTATTACATTAGCACCGGGAGACGACGGAACTCCTGTCGCAAATAAATTAATGGATCTGGCAGGATATTTTTTGATTGTTGTATCAGCAATATATCTTGAAAAATATCTGCTGACTATTTTGGGTGCGTTGACCTTCAAATGGCTTATTCCGGTCTCAATGCTGGCATTGGCCGTGTATTTTGGAAGCAAAAAGGAGTTCTTTTGGAAAATAGGTGTCAAAATATTCATTTTTGGACTGACAATATATGCGGTTATTCCGGTAAGCGTGCATGTCTCAAAAATGATTTACAGTACATACCAGGAGTCAATTGATGCGACAATCGATGAAGCAAATGATTTAGCGGATGAATCAGAAGCATCAAAGGATGATGATAAGGATAGCAAGAAGAGTAAGGGTTCTGAAAGCAGCTTTATAGATAAGGCGAAGGATGCAGTAAACAGTGTGAAAAATACATTGTCAGTTACGGCAAATAGCGTAAAGAACATGGTCAACAAGTTCATTGATGGACTGGCAGTGCTTATAGTTACAACGTGTCTTATTCCTGTACTTGTGATAGTATTTTTTATATGGCTGGTGAAGCTTGTATTGGGAAGTGCAATATCATCGCCGGGAGCTGTAGCGATGAGGAGAGGAAAGGATAAATAGAAACAGTAATTGCCCCGACCTATGTGTGTTGGGGCATGATTTTTATATGACAGGGGAAAGTAGATGTATCTTGTATCTGTATATTTTGACAAGACGGCAGAGCATATTTTACAACGATATATAAATAAAATAGCTGAGAAAACAGGTAATTCATTCATGACGGATAACAATGTGCCGCCACACATGACGATATCGGCAATAGAAGCCCGAAGTGAAAATGCTTTATTGGGAGCAATGGATAATCTGCAAAATTCACTTTCTAATGGGACGATTAGCATTGTGTCAGTGGGGCAATTGCTGCCATATGTATTTTATGCCACACCGGTGCTTAACGGATATTTGCAGGATTTATCGGAAAAAGTATTTGATGAGATGAAAAGCATTCCGGAATGTGCAGTGAGCAGATATTACAAGCCAATGAGCTGGCTGCCGCATATTACACTTGGAAAGAAACTGACAAAGGAACAGATGCAGATGGCATTTTCAGTAATGCAGGAAGGCTTTGTGCCTTTTGAAGCGGCAATTACGGAGATTGGACTTGCCAGGGTTAATCCACATAGAGATGTGGTGCGATGGAAATTAAAACAGCAGCAATGAAGCCACGATAAAACGTTTTTTTGAAAGGATAATAAACATGATAATAGATAGAGTACGAGTAAAAAACACATTCGCAGAATACACATCAGGATACAATGCCACAGATACAAAAATTAAGCTCAAAATAGACCATACCTATAGGGTCGCGGAGCTTTGCGAGCTGATAGCAAGTGATTTAAAGCTTGATGAATATGAGACAGACGTGGCATGGCTCACAGGGATGCTGCATGATGTCGGAAGATTTGAACAGATTAAGCGTTATAACACATTTAACGATGCACAGTCTGTTGATCATGCCAATTTTGGAGCAGACATGCTGTTTAAGGAAGGACTTATTGACACATATGTGGATGGATTTCATGATGATAAATATGGTGTGATTGTTGAGAATGCGATAAGAAATCACAGCGCTTTCAGGATAGATGAGAGGCTCGATGATTATACGGTTATGTTTTGCAATATACTAAGGGATGCTGATAAGGTGGATATTTTCAGGGTAAATGTAGATACTCCGGCAGAGGATATATATAATGTGACGACGGAGGAACTGAAAAACTCGCAGGTAAGTCCTGAGGTTATGGCTGCCTTTGATGAGAGGCACGCAGTACTTCGTTCCTGTAAAAAGACAGCGGTAGACCATGTGGCAGGGCACATTGCACTGACATTTGAGCTGGTTTATCCTATCAGCCTTCAGATAGCAAAGGAGAGAGGATATCTTGACAAAATGATGGCATTTGAGTCGGATAATGAGGTTACAGGAAAGCAGTTTGAAGAGATAAGAGCGAAGCTAAACGAATATGTGGCGTCAGTCAGACCATTATAGTGACTAATGCAGGGCAGATGAAAATAGTTTTGCATTCTTCTTGTGTAATGAAGCGGGAGATTATTGCGGTTTTTGCCATGGAAGCTTCTTTTTAACATTCTGGATGTCGGGCATGACATGTTATCTTGCAAGTATTATCACAGATGAAAAATATAATGACAAGCTTACTTCTGTGTGCTACAATCAACTCAAAGCATTATATTTCTGTAAATACGACACCACAGCATATTTTTCCGGTGTGTATCACTTTGAAGAGGGCAGACCACTTCGCATTTTTCGACAAAGACATGGAAATTTTCAATGCTTTATGTTACCAGTTAATAGCAGGAAAATTGAAATGTCAGATGTGAAAACATTGCGAGAAAAGCGAGTTGTGGGGATTTTGCCGGCTTTTATATAAGGGATTATTGTACACATTATATACGTGGAAAGCATAAGTATACAGTATTTTTATTCGACTTCAGATTTTCCTGCTCACACGAGAAGAGGAGGTTAATTTGGGTACAAAGGACTCGAAGGCAAAGGAGTATTTGTCGGACAATACGAGGTTCAGTGAAATCTGTAATTATGTATTGTTTGACGGAGAGAAGGTTATCAAACCGGAGGATTTAAAGGAATGTGACACCACAGAGGTGTTATCAGTTTTCGGTATTGATAGGAAGCAGATTGTTAAGCAGAAATGGAGAGATTTGCTAAAGGGGGTGTCTGTAAAATATACAGAATCAGTATACATCGTACTGATGGGGATAGAGGCACAGACAGATGTTCATTATTCGATGCCGGTTAAGACCATGATTTATGATGCCATGAATTATGGAGAACAGGTCAACGAGGCGAAGAAGCAACATCAGAAAAACAAAGATTATAAATCATCAGATGAGTTTTTATCAGGGTTTACACTTGAGGATAGGCTGACACCGGTGATTACAATTACATTATATCTTGGAACAAAAAACTGGGATGGTCCAAGAAGTCTTGTTGAGATGATGCCTCATATGGACGAAAGATTTCGGCCATTTATCAACGATTACAGGATTAATCTGTTGAATCCACTGGAGATTAAGGATTTTTCCAAGTTCAAAACAGGTCTGAAACCACTGTTTGAAGTGCTGAAAAATGCGTCAGATGAGGGAAAGCTGAATGATTTAATTACAAAAGACGAAACCTTTACAAGGGTTGACGTTGAGACAGTAGCAGCTATCAATCTATTTGCAGGAACTGACATTAAGTATGATGAAAAGGAAGAGGTGGTAAATATGTGTAAGGCATGGGACGATCATAAAAAGCGTGGCATTCAGGAGGGAATGAAACAAGGAAGATGTCTTGAAGTATATTCACTTGTTCAGGATGGTATATTAGACCCTGAGGTAGGGGCAAGTAGAGTAAGTATGTCATTAGATGACTTCGCAGACGCAATGCAAAAAGCAGGCTACAAACTTCCTGAGATGGTGTAGTATAATAGCTTAAAAGTATAGAAATTGCCCCAACTGATTTGTGTTGGGGCATGATTTTTATATTACAGGGGGAGTAGATGTATCTTGTATCTGTATATTTTACCATGTAGGTGATTAATAGATATTTGCAGGAATTTATTTTGAATATGAAAAGGAATAATTTATGAATTATATAGGCACACAGAATTTTGAAACAAAACGATGTTTTTTACGAAGAATCAAACTATCCGATTATACTATGATGTATGAAAATTGGGCTAAGTATGATGAAGTTAGCAGATACTATCCATTTAATCCTGTTGATGACATAGAAATATATAGGGACAAGGTAAAGCATTGGATATCTAATTATGAGTCGGGTTCATATTTTCATTGGGTAATTGAGTGGAAAGAAACGGGAGAATTGATAGGAACAATTAATTTGGGAAATGTGGAAGAAGCATGTCATATGTGTGATACATGCTATATGTTGTCTCCCGGATTTTGGAATAAAGGCATTATGACAGAAGTATTGGAGGCTGTATTAGATTATGCCTTTGATAGAGTTGGATTTAACAGAGTTCAGGCAGAAGTATTCTATGGAAATGATGCTTCTTCTGCGGTATTAAAGAAATGCGGCATGGTGTTAGAAGGCGTGGCCAGACAAAAATACTATAAAAATGGTGAGTATATTGATACCGCTTTATGGGCAATTATTGCAGGTGATAGGTTATATTGAGACAAGAACTGATATTAAGTATGATAAAAAGGAAGATGTGGTAAATATGTGTAAGGCATGGGATGATCATAAAAAGCCTGGCATACAGGAAGGAATACAACAAGGTATGCAATATTGATAGCTTGGAATGATTTTTACACAAAAAAATACAAAAAAATACAATTTATCAGGTTGACCGGATAATACTTTTGTCATATAATCTAATCAAAAAAATAGTAATAATTACTAATTTAAGTAGAGATTATTAGCAGGAGGTACCTATCATGGACAAGAAGATTACAGACAGCATTATTTACATTGGTGTGGACGACAAGGACATTGATTTATTTGAGAGCCAGTATGTTGTTCCAAATGGTGTTTCATACAACTCATATGTGATTATGGATGACAAAATTGCAATCATGGATACAGCAGATGCAAGAGTTACGGATAAGTGGTTTGCCAATTTGAGAGAGGCGCTCGGCGACAGAAAGCCGGATTATCTCGTTGTTTCCCATTTGGAGCCGGATCATGCTTCCAATATCCAGAAGGTTGCAGAGGCATATCCTGATATGCAGATTGTAGGTAATGCAAAGACCTTTAACATGATGGGACAGTTTTTCGATATAGACTTAACGGACAGAAAGGTTGTAGTGGCAGAGGGAGATAAGCTTTCTCTTGGAAAGCATGAGCTTACATTCGTCATGGCTCCTATGGTTCACTGGCCGGAGGTTATGATGGAGTACGAGTCAACAGACAAGGTGCTTTTCTCAGCAGACGGCTTTGGTAAGTTTGGTGCGCTCGATACTGATGAGGACTGGACATGTGAGGCAAGACGCTATTACTTCAATATTGTTGGAAAGTATGGTGCTCAGGTGCAGGCAGTTCTTAAAAAGGCAGCAGGGCTTGACATTGAAAAGATTTGTCCTCTTCACGGACCGATTCTCACAGAGAACCTTGGCTTCTACATAGATAAATACAATACATGGAGCTGCTATCAGCCTGAGGATGAGGGAATCCTTGTGGCATGTGCTTCTATTCACGGTAATACAAAGAAGGCAGCAGAGCTTTTAGCAGAAAAGCTCAAGGCTACAGGTGTAAAGGTTGCATTTACAGACCTTTGCAGGGATGATATGGCAGAGGCTGTTGAGGATGCGTTCAGATACGACAGGCTTGTGCTCTGCGCATGCACATATGATGGAGGCATTTTCCCACCAATGGAGGATTTCTTACATCATCTCAAGGCAAAGGCTTATCAGAATCGTAAGATTGCCTTCGTGGAAAACGGTTCATGGGCACCTACAGCAGCACGCCAGATGAAGGCTATTGTTGAGGGCTTCAAGAACATAGAGTGTGTTGAGCCTGTTGTTACAATTAAATCTACTCTCAATGAGGCATCTGAAAAGCAGATGGATGAGCTTGTTGCAACACTTACTAAATAGAATAATTCAGGTGGCGTGGATTAGATGATATAGATTAGACATAGTTTAATACGGCATAGTATATATGGATCAATGAAGACCCGGGCGTTTGTCCGGGTCTTTATGTTAAAAGTAACTATTCAGAATCACCACCAAGCACTTTCGCAAAACCGCACGATACTAGTGCTTTGTCTACAAAAGTATATATAAATGTGCTATCATACAATCAAAGAAAAAAGCCATAATAGTACAATGTCAAATGAGGTAAACTATATGCAGCAGCGAATTACTATAAATCTTAACATAGATAGCAAAACAACCGACAAAACCACTATTCTTGAATATTGCCGCAGTCACGGCATTGCAGGGATAGAAACACCATGTGGGGGAAAAGGCACCTGCGGTAAATGCAAGGTGACGGTGACAAAACCATACTATAAGGACGTGCTGGCCTGTCAGACGAAGATTTGTGACGGTATGGAAATTATTGTTGGGAGAAAAGAAAGCACCGGAACCAAAGAAGACAGCATGGTTGTTCTGACAAATGGAGGAAATGTATCGGAAAAATTTAATGAGCATGTAAATGAGCATGTGAATAGGAATGTTGTCTTGAATGAAGACACCCTGGCGGCCTGTGATATCGGAACCACAACAGTAGTCAGTTATCTGATTGATAAAGAGACCGGGCAGATTATCTCAACCAGAAGCGGTGCCAATCCACAGCGCAGCTTTGGAGCAGATGTACTTTCCAGAATTGATGCGGCAGCGAGGGCGGATGATAACGATAAAGCGAATGGCGGCCTGCAGATGATGCAGACACAGATAGTGTTCCTGCTTAACGGCTGGATATCAGAAATGCTCACGGAATGTGGTAGAACTAAAGTCAGCCGGTTTTCAGTTGCCGGAAACACAGTTATGTGTCATCTGCTTATGGGAATTTCACCGGAAAAGCTTGGCAAGGCACCTTTCCTGCCGGATGAATATTTTGGAAGAGTATTTAATCCTTTGGATATAGGACTTGAGAATTGTCAAACCATGATTATATTTCCGGCTGTATCAGGCTTTGTAGGCGGAGATATTACAGCGGGTATGATGGAGACAGTGAACTGCAACGAGCTGACGCTATATCTGGACATCGGAACAAACGGTGAGATGGCGCTTGGAAAAGGCGACAGATATGTGTGCTGTGCCACCGCGGCAGGACCGGCTTTTGAGGGTGCGCAGATTGAGCTGGGCATGCCGGCGTCTAAGGGAGCCGTAGATAAGGTATGGCTGGAAGGGCGCAGAATTAAGTATTCGGTTATCGGAAATGACAGACCTGTGGGACTGTGCGGTTCGGGGCTTATCGATGCGCTTGCCGTTCTTCTGAAAGCCGGAATCATAGATGAAAACGGCACGATTTTAAGCGGACAGGAGCTTCCTATACTGTTTAGGTCGTATGTGTTTGAGGTGGAAGCGGAGGAGGCTGCACAGAGCACAGAGCCCTCTCTCGCCGTTCATATTGCACCGGGAGTCTACATTACGCAGGAGGATATCAGGAAGCTGCAGCTTGCGAAGGGCGCGATAGCCGCCGGAATAGAAGTATTGTTTAAGGAATATGGCTGTAAGCCCTGTGATTTGGATATACTTACATTTGCGGGAGGCTTTGGAAACTACATTGACAAAGCAAGTGCGGCGGCAATAGGATTGTTTCCACAGGAGCTTTTGGACAAGGCAAAAGAAGTGGGAAATGCGGCAGGAAACGGAGCTGTTTCGGCAGCTTTATCGCAGGAAGCCTGGGAAAGAGCACTGGAGATAAGCAAGGACATGCGTTACATTGAGCTGGCATCGTATCCGCATTTCAATGAAATGTATGTGGAGCATATGAATTTTTAAATAATTGAAAAATATATATTTTTACTTTATTGTTGAAGAAAATTGTCATATAATGACTTCGGGTGAGATTATATTTTAAAAGAAAAGCTGATAGGGTGATCAGCATCAGGAGGAATATCAATGCGTAAAACAAAAATTATCTGTACTATTGGACCGGCCAGCGAACATGAGGATGTCCTCACCAGGATGATAAAGGCAGGTATGGATGTTGCCAGATTAAACTTTTCTCATGGCTCACATGAGGAGCATCAGGGCAAAATAGATTTAATCAAGAAGGTAAGACAGAAGCTTCATATGCCAATCGCAATCATGCTTGACACAAAGGGACCTGAGTATCGTATCAAGACCTTTGAGAATGGCAAAATAGAGCTCAAGGATGGAGATACATTCACACTTACCACTGACGATATTGTAGGAAATCAGGAGCGAGTATCAGTAAACTATGAGAATCTGATCAAGGATTTAAAGGTTGGTGACCGTGTACTTGTTGCGAACGGAATCATCATTCTGCAGGTCAGAGAGCTTAAAGGAAACGATGCAATCTGTGATGTTATCGCAGGCGGTACACTTTCAGACAGAAAGAGCATGAACTTCCCGAATAAGGTCATGAAGCATGCATATTTAAGCAAGCAGGACAAGGATGATCTGCTTTTTGGTATAAAAAACGAGGTGGATTATGTTGCTGCATCATTTGTTTCTACAAAGCAGGATGTAGCTGATCTGAGAAGCTTTTTGGATGAAAACGGTGGAGAGGACATTGAAATCATTGCAAAAATTGAGAACCGTTCAGGTGTAGATCATGTGGAGGAAATTTGTGAGATAGCAAATGGAATCATGATAGCCAGAGGAGATCTCGGTGTTGAGATTCCGGGAGTTGAGGTGCCTGCAATACAGAAGTATCTTATCAACAAGTGCCGTATGCTTGGTACACGCGTGATCACAGCAACAGAGATGCTTGAGTCCATGATTCACAATCCGCGTCCTACAAGAGCTGAGCTTTCGGATGTAGCCAATGCGGTATACGACGGCTCATCAGCTATCATGCTTTCGGGAGAGTCTGCAGCAGGTAAATATCCGGTAGAGGCTGTAAAAAATATGGCAGAGACAGCAGAGTATACAGAAAAGCAGATAAACTACGGCAAGAGATTTGCCAATGCGGATTTCCAGACAAAAAGCATAGTTGACGCTATTTCACATGCTACATGTGCCATGGCAATAGATGTGGATGCGAAATGTATCGTAGTCAGCTCGCTGACAGGCCGTACAGTGCGCATGGTCAGCCGTTTCCGCTGTCCTGTTGATATAATAGGCATGACAACCTCTGAAAAGGCATGGCGCAAGCTGAACCTGAGCTGGGGTGTAAAGCCGGTTCTGTGCGAGGAATACAACTCAATGGAGGTTATGTTCTACAATGCGATGAACGAGGCAAAGAGTGTCATGAAGCTCAAAAAGGGTGATCATATAGTGCTCACAGGAGGTCTTATCAATGGTAAGACAGGCAACACCAATGTAATTAAGGTTGAGACAGTTTAGTACATTTATACTATTGATTAAATCGTATATATGTCATATAATTCTTAACGGTTAATAAAAACAATAAATTTAAAATAAACAATTTCGAGATGAAGTTTGCAGGAAAACGGCAGCGATTTTACCTTATCAAAGCCTACCGAAGGAGTAAAACTCTCAGGTGCCGCAGCAGGCGGTGCAACTGTAAATGGATCGACTCTCTGGAGACACCCGCTTGGCGGGGGCCGAAGGTGCAACGTACGAATAGGAAGCAGTGGGAGTGCAGTGACTATGAATATATCATGGCACAGGCTGCTTCTCGTACGAATCTCTCAGGCAACAGGACGGAGAAGATATTGGACAGATATTCTTAAGATAATCTTCTTAATCCCATGTATCAGACTGTATATGCAGCGTATATGGGGTTTTTTATTTCAATTCACGTAAGTGCTGCTAAGCCTTCTTTTTCAATTGTTTCCGGATGAAATTATTTATATGATTAAAGGGTCAAAAGGTATCATCGATGCATGCTTGCATGCAATTCGATGTATACCTTAGTGACCCGCACTACACCGAGAAAGTAGCAATTTGCTGCGGGGACGCAGGAAATTAGCGGATTTCGAGGTGTAGTCAGATTACGGGAATGCGTAGCATGTAGTAATCTGATTAATCATAAATGAGGGGCAAAATACCTTTTGACCCTCATATCATTTATATTAATAGTATTTGCTCAAAACACAAAGATCTTGTGTTTAGATAAAAAAGAGAGGCAGGAGTATTTCAATGTGGAACACAATCAACATTTTTCTTAAAGTAGTGGACGATTTCGTCTGGGGAGTACCGCTCATGGTGCTCATCATGGCAGGAGGTATAATGCTCACAGTTCGTCTGGGGCTTCTTCAGATGAGAAAGCTTCCTCTGGCACTAAAGTGGATGGTCAAAAATGAAGAGGGCGGCGATGGCGAGATTACGAGCTTTGGCGCACTCTGTACCGCGCTTAGCGCAACAATCGGAACCGGCAACATAGTCGGTGTAGCAACTGCAGTCGGTGCAGGAGGACCGGGAGCACTTTTCTGGATGGTGCTTGCAGCCTTCTTTGGCATGGCAACAAAGTATTCAGAGGGACTTTTGGCTGTAAAATATCGTGTCATCGGCAAGGACGGACATAGTCTCGGCGGACCATTCTACTACATAGAGCAGGGAATGGGTACAAAATGGAAATGGCTTGCAAAGATATTTGCATTTTTCGGCGTATGCGTTGGACTTTTCGGAATAGGAACATTCAGCCAGGTAAACGGAATATCAAGTGCTGTAAACAACTTTTTTGACCCTAAAAACCAGCATACAGTAAAGGTTTTACCGTTCCTTGGTGAGTATTCATGGTCAGTTGTCATTGCTTCGCTTGTACTGGCATTCTGCGTGGCAGCAGTGCTTATCGGCGGAGTAAAGCGTATTGCAAGTGTCAGCCAGATAATAGTTCCTTTTATGGCTGTTATATATATTGTATTTGTGCTCGTGCTTGTGGTATGCAATATCACAGCGGTTCCGGCAGCGTTTGCTACAATAGTAAAGGCAGCGTTTTCACCGAAGGCCATAACAGGCGGTGCCGTGGGAAGCTTTCTTGTTGCAATGCAAAAGGGTGTTGCCAGAGGAATCTTTTCAAACGAGGCAGGACTTGGTAGTGCCCCGATTGCAGCGGCAGCAGCCCAGACAAAGGAGCCTGTACGTCAGGGTCTTGTCAGCATGACAGGAACCTTCATTGATACAATAGTTATATGTACACTTACAGGACTTTCCATCGTGCTCACAGGCGCATGGCAGGTTGACGGACTCGAGGGCGTGCAGGTTACTACATACGCATTCCAGAATGGTCTTCCTTTACCGAAAGAGCTATCAGCATTTGTACTTATGCTGTGTCTTGTATTTTTTGCCTTTACAACTATACTCGGTTGGGATTATTATAGTGAGCGGTGCTTAGAGTATTTGAGTGGCGGAAGGATGAAATATGTAAAGGTTTATCGCTGGATATATATACTTGCAGTTTTCATCGGACCTTATATGACTGTAAGTGCGGTGTGGACTATCGCTGATATCTTCAACGGTCTCATGGCTCTACCAAATATGATAGCGCTGTTTGCTCTTAGTAGTGTTGTTGTTAAGGAGACAAAGCATTTCTTCGAGCGACATAGAAATGGAGAAATCGAGGATTAATTATGTTTTATATTTTGCGACATGGAAGAACAGATTGGAATGAGGAGCACAGACTGCAGGGGGAGGTGGATATCCCACTCAACGAAACCGGCAGGCAGATGGCTTACGATGCCGCAGAAAAATATAAGGATATAGATTTTGATATATGCTACTGCTCCCCACTTAAGAGAGCACAGGAGACGGCAAGGATTTTTCTTGCAGACAGAAACCCTGCAGTAGAGATTATCACTGACAACAGGCTTCACGAGATGTGCTTCGGTGATTATGAGGGAGTGAAGAACATCAGGCAAAAGCCCGAATGCCCTGTCTACCTGCTCTTTGAGGAGCCGGAAAAATATGTGGCAAAGGACGGCGCAGAGAGCTTTGAGGAGCTATATCACAGAACAGGCGAGTTTATAGAGCAGGTGCTGAGACCGCAGCTTGAGGCTGGCAAAAATGTGCTTGTCGTGGGACACGGTGCAATGAACTGCAGCATAGTCAATCAGTTTCGCGGCACACCTATAAAGGACTTCTGGAAGGATATGCAGGGAAACTGCGAGCTGCTTAGGGTTGAATAAATTTAGATTATTCTGAATAGCTATATCGTTTGTAATAGATAGGGCATACCGGTTGTGGTGTGCCCTGTTGCTGTCAGAAACTAATTTCAATAGCATTTATTTATAAGTAAATGGATATTATATTATAAGTAATACTAAATTGACCACATAGCCTTATGCTCGTAAAATAATTTTGTAAATTTTTTATTAAATAAGAGTATAATTATTTGGAGGAACCAATGAAAAAGACAACGAACTCTTCACCTTACCAGTTTGAGGGCAGAATACCTCTGTCTCAGGCTATTCCGCTTGGACTGCAGCATGTTATGGCTATGTTCATCGGAAATCTTACACCTCTTATCATTGTTATGGGAGCATGCGGGCTCACAGCAGACGCTGGCTTTGCGGAGCTTAGAACAGCTCTCTTACAGAATGCAATGATTATCGCAGGTATTGTAACATTAGTACAGATGTTTTCCATCGGACCTGTCGGAGGAAAGGTACCTATCGTTATGGGAACCTCTTCGGGCTTCCTTGGAGTATTAAATAATACAGTTGCAGCGTGTGGCGGCGGAGTTATAGCATATGGAGCTATTATGGGAGCCTGCCTTGTAGGAGGTATCTTCGAGGGCATACTAGGAGCCTTCTTAAAGCCTTTGCGCAAGTTTTTCCCGGCAATCGTTACAGGCTCAGTTGTTATAGCAATCGGACTTTCACTCCTTGGAGTGGGAATCAACTACTTCTGTGGTGGAACAGGCAAAAATGATTACGGCTCACTGCCAAACCTTTTTATTGGAATGGTTGTACTTATAGTAATCGTGCTTCTTAAGCATTTTGCACCATCGCGCAGTATTTTTTCATCATCTGCCATCCTTTTTGGTATCCTGGCAGGATATGTAGTAGCAATCATTATGACACTTACCATGTCACACACAGGTGTGACCGCTGACGGTGTTAAATACACATACTCATGGGTTGTAAACTTTGATGAGGTTAAAAATGCGGCATGGATAGCAGTTCCAAGCTTTATAGGCTTTGGAAAGCTGTCAGATGTGGGAATTTCCTTCCATGCCAATGCAATCATCCCGATCGGCATCATGTTTATCGTTACTGCAATCGAGACAGTTGGCGATATCTCAGCCTGTGTGGAGGGTGGAATGGACAGAGAAGCTACAGATTCAGAGCTTTCAGGCGGTGTTATCTGTGATGGTCTTGGTTCATCATTTGCAGCGCTTTTCGGAGTACTGCCAAATACCTCATTCTCACAGAATGTAGGTCTTGTTTCAATGACAAAGGTTGTCAATAGATTTGCTATTTCAATGGGAGCTATATTCCTCGTTATTTGCGGTTTCTGCCCAAAGATTGGAGCTCTCATGTCAATCATGCCTCAGTCAGTGCTCGGCGGAGCTGCTGTTATGATGTTTGCTTCTATCCTGATTTCGGGAATTGAGCTCATCACAAAGGAGCCAATCGGCAGCCGTGAGATTACAATTATCTCAGTAGCAATCGGTTTAGGCTACGGACTTGGCGCTACAACGGGTGCTACATCACATCTGCCATACTATGTACAGCTTATATTTGGCGGTTCAGGTATCGTGCCTTGCTCACTTTGCGCTATTCTTCTCAATATTATTTTGCCGAAGAAATCAAAGAACGCGCCATATATGTGGGATATGGACGAGAAAGACGATGTGAAGCGTGTGGATGACTAACGCTTAGGATTTTGAAGCCGTCCGGTGCATTAAGTACACCGGCGGCTTTATTGTTTGTGGGAAAGTATGGAAATATATGGAAAAAGTGATTTCAATAGTGGGCGCAGGTGGCAAGACCACACTCGTTCATAAGCTTGCAAGGGAATATCACAGGAGTGGAAAAGGTGTGCTTGTCACAACAACAACGCACATGTATGTCGAAGCTGACACTGACCTATCCTGCGATTTTTTTGCGTTAAGGGATAAAATAATAAAAGATGGATATTGTATGGCGGGGCAGAAAATATCTGAACAGAAAATATCAGAACTGTCAAAGTCAAAGATGTGCGGACTGCCGTATGATTTGCTTGATAAACTGATTAAAGACATGCCACAGGCGTTAGATTATGTTATAATCGAAGCAGATGGGGCAAAGCACCATTCCCTCAAATATCCGGCAGCGGATGAGCCGGTCATATATCCGGGTACCACAGATGTTATCATAGTGCTTGGCACATGGGAAAAGGGCAGGTCATGTAAGGACGTTGTATTTCGATATGAGCTTATGCAAAAGGAGCTTGGTACGGCAGAGGATGCAGTGGTTGATGATTCGGTTATAGATACGCTGCGGCAGGTCTATGTCAGAAAGCTGCGCGATAGCGGGTTTGAAGGACGAGTATCGTGCGTTTTTGCGAATGAGCGTGGGTGGTTCTGAATAGTTGTAAATATGGAAATAATAAGGTAACAGGGTAATTAATCAGATGAGCATGAATCAGAGCAATAATCAGATAATAAAGAAAAATTTGTTAATCATATGCCGCGGTGCAGGAGACCTTGCGACCGGCATCATCCACAGACTGCACCGGGCAGGGCATAGGGTGATAGCGCTTGAGACAGACTATCCGGCTGCCATACGGCGCCAGGTGTCCTTTTGCGAAGCAGTGTATGATGGGAGCGCAGCTGTAGAGGGTGTGACAGCCAGACTTGTTCCTGCCTTGACTGATGCAGAGACTGATACAGAGACATATTCAGGGATAAATGACACACCGGCAGCTCATATTGCATCAGAAAAGTGGGATAGTTCAGCCATCGAAGCTGTGCTTGAAGCCGGAGAGGTCCCGCTTCTTATAGACCCAAAGGGTGAGTCAATTGCACTTTTAAAGCCGGATGTTGTGGTAGATGCCATAATAGCAAAGAAAAATCTGGGTACCACAATCAATATGGCACCGCTTGTAATTGGAGTAGGCCCGGGCTTTACGGCGGGGCAAGACGTGCATCTGGTGATTGAGTCCATGCGTGGGCACAATCTGGCGCGCATAATTACCGATGGCATGGCACAGCCCAACACAGGTGTTCCGGGAAATATCGCCGGCTTCACAAGTGAGCGTGTGATTCACGCTCCGGCGGCAGGATATATTCATGACGTCAGAAAAATCGGAGACATCGTGCAAAAGGGCGATGAGATAGCGCGGATATATCCGGATAAAGAAAGCTATGACAATGCATTGTCTGAATATGTCCCTGTGAATGCTACAATTACAGGCATCATACGAGGCCTTATCCGTGAGGGATATTATTTCAGGGAAGGCTTCAAGATAGCGGATATCGACCCGCGCGAGAGTGAGCTAACAAACTGCTTTACCATCTCTGACAAGGCAAGGAGTATAGCAGGCAGTGTGCTTGAGGCGGTATCGGCATTTGAGCACGGCGTAAAGATTTATTAAATAATAAATGAGGGTAACTATTAAGGTGTTTTCAGTGGTTCTGAATAGTTACAGTGAGGATAAATAGATTGACGCAGGAAAACAAATTAGATATCAATAATCAGGAACAAAATAAAGGAAAGCTCACACATTTTAATGAGGCAGGGGAAGCTCACATGGTGGATGTGCATGCAAAGGATGACACATACCGCGTGGCGAAAGCCTGTGGCACGATAAAGGTAAATGGCGCCGTATACAGGGCGGTATCTACGGGCACAGCTAAAAAGGGCGATGTGCTGGCAGTGGCGAGAATTGCGGGAATCATGGGCGCAAAGAACAATTCCATGCTTATTCCGCTCTGTCATGCTATTGCCATGACAAAGTGCGATGTTGAGTTTGAGCTGGATGAAAAAAACAGCAGTATCACGGCAATCTGCACGACAGCCTGTGTGGGCAAAACCGGTGTAGAGATGGAGGCCATGACAGGGGTCAGTGTGGCGCTTCTTACCATATATGATATGTGTAAGGCACTGGACCGTGGCATGGAAATCGGGCAGATACATCTGCTGGAAAAATCCGGTGGCAAGAGCGGACACTACGTTACTGTTCACAACTAACAATGTGACCGGCAGCGATTACAGCCCATTTAAAATGCTGAGAAGTTAAAAATACACAATTAATCAAGGATAACAGGGAGATGTAATGTATACTGTAGGGATTATAACGATAAGCGATAAAGGCGCAGCGGGCCAAAGAGAGGATAAAAGCGGTCCGAAAATAAAGGAACTGCTTCCCAAAGATAAGTATGATGTGGTTTCATATAAAATCATACCGGATGAGAGGAAACAGATTGCAGACGAGCTTGTCAGGCTGTGTGATGCTGTGAAATGCAATCTGGTGCTTACAACCGGAGGTACGGGTTTTTCACCGAGAGATATTACACCGGAAGCTACAATGGATGTTGCAGAGCGTAATGCACCGGGGATCGCTGAGGCACTGAGAGCGTACAGCATGAGTCTTACACCTAAAGCCATGCTTGGCAGAGGAGCTTCGGTTATCAGGAAAAACACACTGATAGTCAATCTGCCCGGCAGTGTGAAGGCTGTGTCGGAGAGCATGGATTTTCTGATGGGAAATATAGAGCATGGGCTTGATATTTTACTGCAGTATGACAGTGAGTGCGGCCGGTGACGGAAATGCACGGGGTATGGTTTAGGACAGTAACTATTTACAAAAATAATATTTGGAGTGTGGGATTATATGAAGCTTATGAAGACAACGGAGGCAGTCGGACAGGTGCTCTGCCACGATATCACACAGATTATCCCCGGTGTGAAAAAGGATGCGGTTTTTCGCAAGGGGCATATTATAACAAAAGAAGATATACCGGTGCTGCTTAGCGTTGGAAAAGACACCATATATATATGGGAAAATGATGAGACCATGATGCACGAAAATGAGGCAGCAGAGGTGCTTTATCGTATGAGCGCATGTGGCACAAATAGCAATGAGACCAACGTCGAACGTCATTGTGAGGCCACAGAATCCGGCGCTTTTGGTGGTACCGCAAGTAAAATGCATCCATCCCCTGTAAAGGAAGGCAAGATAGAGGTGATTGCTGACTGTGACGGACTGCTTAAGGTGGACAGCGAAAAGCTGAAAAAGGTCAACTCCTTTGGTGAAATGATGATAGCAACAAGGCACGGCAATACCACTGTGAAAAAGGGGGATAAGCTTGCTGGAACAAGAATCATACCGCTTGTCATAAAAAAGGATAAGCTAGAGGCGGCTTCGCACATATGCGATGACGGACCGATTCTTGATATAAAGCCGTTTGTGGTCAGAAAAGCAGCGATAATCACAACCGGAAACGAAGTGTACCACGGCAGGATACAGGATGCGTTTACCCCTGTTATCGAGAAAAAAATAGCAGAGTTTGGTGCACAGATGATGTTTCATGAGGTGTTTGATGATGATGACAAAAAAATAACAGACGGATGCTTACGTGCAATAGAGGCAGGAGCGGAGATTGTATTCTGCACAGGAGGAATGAGCGTGGATCCTGATGATAAAACACCGCTTGCCATAAAAAATACAGGCGCGCGGATCGTGTCGTACGGTTCACCGGTGCTGCCGGGAGCCATGTTTTTGCTGTCGTACTATGATGCAGGTGACAGGCTGGTGCCGATATGTGGACTGCCTGGCTGCGCCATGTACAACAAGCGCACGATATTTGATATTGTATTGCCGAGGCTTATGGCGTGTGATATGATTTTGGCAGATGAGCTTGCCGGACTTGGAGAAGGCGGACTCTGCCTGAATTGTGATGTCTGCACGTTTCCTAACTGCGGTTTCGGGAAGGGTTTTTAATATGCGCGATAGATTTGGCAGAGAGATTGACTACATGCGCATATCGGTGATAGATAGCTGTAATCTGAACTGTTATTATTGCAACCCACAGGACAATAATAAAAATTGTCAGGCAATAAATATACTTAGCGTAAAAAAGGTGCTTTGCATAGTCCGCGCAGCCACAAGGCTTGGAATCACGCATTTTCGTCTGACAGGCGGTGAGCCGCTTCTTCATCCGCAGATTGATGAGATGGTTTCACAAATCAAAAAGATACCCGGTGTCAGGAGTGTATCGCTCACCACAAACGCAGTACTGCTTGCGCAGCATGCAAAGCAGCTTAAGGAAGCCGGCATAGACAGTATAAATGTGAGCCTGGACACGATAGATGCGTCAGAATATGAACATATCACAAAAAAACCGCTGCTTCATAAAGTGGAGCAGGGAATCGATGCCGCCATAGAGTGTGGAATAAGAGTGAAAATCAATGTGGTGCTCACACCGCAGACAGATGTGGTGGCTCTCACACGGTATGCTTCAAAAAAAGGCACAGATATCCGTTTTATAGAGATGATGCCGGTAGGTGAAGGGCATACCAACGGAGTCGAGCCGTATGAGAAGGTTATTGGCGCACTTTTAGAAGTATATGGAACTCCTTGCCATATAGATACTGAAAATAGAGAAGAAATTAATTTGGGATATAATAATGCGGATAACGGTCCGGCAGAGTATTACAGTTTTCATGGACTTGATATCAGAGTAGGGCTGATTCAGGCAATCCATGGGAAGTTCTGCGATGCCTGCAACCGCATACGTGTTACGGCTGACGGCAGGCTTATGCCATGCCTGGGAAGCAGCGTGACGATGGATTTAGTACCTGATTCATGCGAATTTACAGATGATTTGGAAAAAAACTTTGTAATAGTTCAGGCACTAAAGGCTGCCATAAAGGCAAAGCCAGGGTGTCACAATTTTAATGATAATGCAGTGACATATACAAAAACTACAGAGACAAAGACTGTGGAGACAAAGACTACAGAGCTGAAAGCTGCGGAAGTAAATGCAGCAAGAAATATGAGCCGGATAGGAGGCTGATAGCAAATCATGGGAAAGCTTCTTGCAATCAATATAAGCAAAGAGAGAGGAACTGAAAAGAGAGAGGTGCCACAGGCGGAGCTTGTTGCAGACTATGGCATCATGGGAGATGCACATGCCGGAAAGTGGCACAGGCAGGTCAGCCTGCTTTCCGCAGAGAAAATAGATGCCTTCAGGGCAAGAGGAGCGCAGATAGACAACGGCGCATTTGGCGAAAATTTAATTGTATCAGGATTTGATTTCAAAAATTTACCGCTTGGAACACGCTTTTGCATAGGAGATGCTATTCTGGAGATGACGCAGATAGGCAAGCAGTGTCATTCGCATTGTGCTATCTACAAGAGGATGGGCGAGTGCATTATGCCAAAGGAGGGCGTGTTTGCAGTAGTCATAAGAGGCGGTCAGATTCATACCGGTGACGAGGTGAAGCTGATTCCGGCAAACATATATGCTTCGATAAAGGACAGACCGGCGGACAGCCGCTGTGAGCTGTTGACAGTCATAGAAGGAGCACATGCCGGTGAAAAGGCGCTTTATATAGATGGCAGAATAAGAGTGGCATCAGGCAGTGCATGGGCAGATGAAATAAATGACAATGATAATTCCATTGTGATGTTTAAACAGCAGATAGGCAGCAGACCACGCCTCATAATCTGCGGAGGAGGTCATGTATCGGCGGCACTTGTACGCATGGCATCACTTTTGGCCTTTGACATATGGGTGATAGAGGACAGACCTCTGTTTGCCGATAATGCAAAGCGCCAAGGAGCAGGCCATGTAATTTGCGACGATTATAAAAAAACTCTCGCCGGGCTAGAGCCACAGGCGGATGATTACTATGTATGCATGACAAGAGGGCATCGTTTTGATATGGAGTGTCTTACAGAGATATTCAGAAAGCCATACGCATATGTGGGGATGATGGGCTCAAAGAAAAGAGCTGCCATAGTAAAAAAAGACCTTGAAGAATTGGGATTTTCACAGGAAACCATATCCGGATTACATTCTCCGATAGGCCTTGCAATAGGTGGACAGACACCGGAGGAAATTGCGCTTTCGGTGATAAGTGAGATAGTAAAGTGCAAAAATGAGCGTACCGGCTGCACACAGGTGGATAAGGAAGTGCTTGATGCACTTATTGAGGCATCAGATGGGAAGTACATACTGTGTACCATCATAAAAAAGAATGGCAGTGCACCGCGCGGAGTCGGAACACAGATGCTCGTGAGCTCAGACAATCGGATCATCGGAACTATAGGCGGCGGTTGTGCGGAGGCAGAGGTTATAAGCCATTGCAGGAGACTGTTTCGCAAGCAGGAGTTCAAATGTGGTTTGATGGATGTGAGCATGAACACTGATGATGCCGAGAAAGAGGGCATGGTGTGCGGAGGCAGTATTTTGGTGCTGCTGGAGCAGATTGGATGATGAAATTATCATATATTAATAAAACAAGATAAGCTGAATATGAACATTAATCACATGCATATTTAATTTAAATAAGGGAAAATAGAGGTTAAAAGTATGAGCTTAAGAATAGCGACAGGTACTGACGGATCAGTAAAGGAGCGCAAGGGCTTAAAGAGAAAATTTGCAGCATATGCAGGACTTGCGTTTGGACTTATCCTTATAGCAGGACTTTTTGCAGGCTGTGGAAAAAAGGATACAGCAGAGGGCGATGTCGATTTATCAATTTTTGCGGCAAAGAGCCTAAACGGTGTTATGGATGAAATATGTGCAGCCTACACCAAGGCGCATCCAAATGTAAACTTTCGGAACAACTATGACAGCTCCGGAACTCTGATGGCACAGATTAAAGAGGGTGCGAAGTGCAACATCTTTTTCTCAGCAGGAGTGGCACAGATGGATGAGCTTCAGAATGGCTACGACGGAGGAAGCGTGGTGGACGGTACTCGTGTTGACCTATTAAATAATCAGGTGTGCCTTGTTACATATAAGAATAGTGGCACGGCAGTTACCGGCTTTGCAGACATTTCAAAGGCTAAAAATATGGCGCTTGCTGACGGAACTGTTCCTGTAGGACAGTACACCAGAGCAGCACTGGTAAATTCAAAAATGGTTGAAGGTGATGCTTCAAATCCACAGACTATTTCAGATTCTGATATCTCAAAGGCACTTGACGGTCTGGAAATAAACAGCTGTGCTAATGTAGGTGCGGTTGCATCTGCCGTAGCTGAGGGCGCAAATGAGATAGGAACAGTTTATTACTCAGATACATTCGGATACGAGAACCAGCTTGATATTATAGAAAAGCTTCCAAACAGCTTAACAGGCGATGTCATCTATCCGATAGCAGCTTTAAAGGGAGACAGCACTACATCAGATGAGCTTGAAGCAGCGAAGGAATTTATCGCATACCTTCAGACAGATGAGGCAATGTCAGTATTTGAGAAATATCATTTTTCGGTAAATAAATAATGGGACAGATTGATTTTTCACCGCTTTGGGTAACATTAAAAACAGGAATAGTAGCGTCAGTTTTTTCTTTTTTCATAGGAATAGCTTTTGCTGAGCTTGTCATAAACACAAAGGGCAGAGTGAGGGCATTCTGGGATGGACTGCTGACACTTCCTATGGTACTGCCACCTACCGTGGCTGGATACATTCTTTTAAGGATTTTCAGCACAAGGCGTCCTTTTGGAAGCTTTTTAAGCCATAGCATGGGGATACAGGTAGTACACACGTGGCTTGGCTGTGTGGTGGCAGCAACAATCATTGCACTCCCTCTCATGTACAGAAATGCGAGAGCGGCATTTGAGCAGATAGATGAAAATGTCATATATGCGGCGCGCACTCTCGGCATAAGTGAATGGAAGATTTTCTGGAAGATACGTCTGCCGATGGCAAAGCCCGGCATCATTTCGGGTGTCACACTGGCTTTTGCCAGAGCTATCGGTGAGTATGGTGCCACATCAATGCTTGCCGGAAATATAGCAGGAAAAACCTCGACCATATCACAGCAGATAGCAATGGTCGTCCAAAGCGGTGATTATGCCACAGCGGGCTTCTGGTGCATAGTAATCATAGCGATTTCATTTGCATGTCTTGTATCGATAAATATGATATGTGGCAAAAGCAAGGGCATAAAGAGAAAGAGAAAAAATAATGTCGCTCATAGTAAAAATAAAAAAACAGTTGGATAATTTCATGCTCTCGGTTGACATGGAGCTTACGGACGAGGTTGTGTCCGTAATCGGTATGTCGGGTTCAGGAAAGAGTATGACATTAAAGTGCATAGCAGGGATAGAGACACCGGACTCAGGTTTTATATCATTAAACGGCCGAGTGCTGTATGATTCTAAAAAGCGTATAAATCTGCACCCGGGTAAGCGTAGGGTAGGCTATCTGTTTCAGGACTATGCATTATTTCCGACAATGACTGTGATGGAAAATATATGCATAGCAATGGGTCAGCGTAATGAGGAAAAAGTGAAGGGCTGGCTGAAGAGGTATGGGCTTGAGGGCATGGCATACACATATCCCAATCATCTCTCCGGTGGTCAGAGGCAGCGCGTGGCAATGCTTCGCATGCTTGCGGCTAAGCCGGAGTGTATACTGCTCGATGAGCCTTTTTCGGCACTGGATGAGCATGTAAAAAGAAGCATGGAATCAGAGCTTATGGAGATGCTCACAGATTTTCACAATCCTGTTGTTTTTGTGTCACACAATCGCGATGAGGTGTATCGCCTGGCCGAGCGTATCGGAAGCATGGAGAGCGGTGTACTGAGTACAGTCCGCGACAAAAAAGATTTCTTCATGCGGCCTATGTCTGTGGAGCAGGCACTGCTTGTGGGCTGCAACAATATATCAGAGGTGAAATGGCAGGATAAGCATCATGTGCTTGCCGTGGAATGGGATAGCGTATTTGAGGTCACTGATGAGCAGCTTGAACAGACTGCAATGGATATGGACGACATATCATACATAGGTGTTTTCCCACAGGATATAATAATATCGGTAGGCAAAGCAAAAACGGCACTTGTATATAATGATAAAAATACAATCAGGATTAAAGATTATAAAATGATTGAAGAACTGAAAAGCTGGGAAGTATTGTGTAAATTAAATAACGATTCAATAATTTACGCAAGCCTTCCGAGGCATACAGAAGCAAATATGCTTAGCAAAAATATAAATGATGAGCTTTATATAAAGAATTTTTATCTGCTTGGATGAGAAGTAAATGAGGACATACTATGATTTACCTGGACAATGCTGCCACAACAATTAAAAAGCCGGATGCGGTATATGATGCAGTACTTGATGCAATGAAGCACTGCGGTAATTCCGGGCGCGGGGCATCGGATGCATCGCTTGATGCGTCGAGGAAAATATATGAGGCCAGAATGTGTCTTACAGAATTTTTCGGCGGAGATGATGCGGCCAGACTCGTTTTTACGGCAAATGCCACTGAGGCACTAAACATTGCAATCCACGGACTGTTTGAGCCGGGGGAGCATGTGATTACAACACAGCTCGAACATAATTCTGTGCTCAGGCCTCTTTATATGCAAAGGGAGCGGGGCGTGGGTGTGGATATTGTACCATGCAGTGATGTAGGCATAAAAAGGGGGATAATTTCCCCGTTGGACATAGAGGCTTTAATCCGTCCGGATACAAAAGCCATTGTATGCACACATGCTTCAAATCTCACAGGCAACGTGGTGGATATTAAGTCGATAGGGCAAATCGCACGAAAGCATAACCTTTTATTTATAGTCGATGCATCGCAGACAGCCGGTGTGATTCCGATAGATGTAAAAGACATGAATATTGATGTGCTCTGCTTCACAGGCCATAAGGGGTTGATGGGACCGCAGGGCACCGGAGGACTTTATGTGGGGGAGAGAGCAGATATAAAGCCGTTTAAGAGCGGTGGCACCGGCGTGCTCAGCTTTCTTGAGAGCCAGCCTGAGGAGCTTCCGACAAGACTTGAGGCCGGTACCTTAAACGGTCCGGGAATCGCAGGGCTTTTAACAGGTGTCATGGAGCTTGAGAAAATCGGCCTCGACAATATATACGCTAAAGAACATGAGCTGATGCAGGTATTTATGGGAAAAATAAAGACAATCCCGGGAATCAGGATATATGGAGATTTCGATATACTGCCCGACAATGGTGTGCACTGTGCGATTGTTTCAGTAAATATAGCTGATATGGACTCGGCGGAGGTGTCAGACATACTTATGAATGAGTATGGCATTGCAACAAGGAGCGGTATACACTGCGCACCGCTGATGCATAAATTCTTTGGAACACAAAATCAGGGTATGGTGAGATTCTCATTTTCATATTATAATACAGTTGATGAGATAAATCAGGCCGCTGAAGCGCTTATGCAGATTGCGGCATTGCGATAAATGGTATTAAACAATTGAAAGGAGCAAAAATGCCACAGGAAATAGTGTTTTGCAAGGGCGGTGGCTGTACTGCAAAGCTTGGTCCGGATTTGTTAAGTCATGTTTTAGCAAAGCTGCCAAGGGGTGAAAAAGACAGCAATCTGCTCATCGGATATGATAGCTGTGATGATGCGGCAGTGTACAAAATTTCAGATGACACGGCGGTAGTCCAGACGCTTGATTTTTTCCCGCCAATGGTTGATGATCCGTATACGTTTGGACAGATAGCGGCTGCAAATGCGCTCAGTGATATCTATGCGATGGGCGGTACAGTAAAGACCGCATTGAACATCGTCTGTTTCCCTGAGAAAATGGATCTGAATATACTTGGCAAAATAATGCAGGGCGGTGCCGATAAGGTGATAGAGGCAGGCGGCACACTTGCGGGCGGCCATTCTATAGCAGACAGTGATGTAAAATACGGACTTTCAGTCATGGGTACGGTCCACCCGGAGCATATTTACAGCAACAATACAGGGCAGCCGTCAGATGTGCTTATACTTACAAAGAAACTCGGAGTGGGGCTTGTATGCAACGCAAACCGCGTAGGGGAGGCTCCGTTAGGTGCAATTGAGGATGCGGTAAGCTCTATGACCACACTGAATAAGGCAGCATCAGAAATCAGTCATGCTTTCGATATACATGCATGCACAGATGTCACGGGATTTAGCTTTTTAGGACATCTGAGTGAGATGTTAAATGATGATATAACAGCACTTATCGACTCGATTTCCATACCGGTCATTACCGGAGCACTGCGATGCGCAGATGAGTTTTTCCTCACGGCAGCGGCCCAGCGCAACAGAAACCATGTAGGTGATAAGGTGTGCTTTGCAAAAAATATACCTTTCTCAATGGAGGAGGTGCTCTTCGATCCGCAGACCTCCGGAGGACTGCTGTTTGCAGTAAAAGCCTCTGAGGCAGATGTATTTTTGCACGAGCTTAAAGCCGCAGGGCTCCCGGCTGCAAAAGTGGGACGATTTGTTAAGCGGCGAGATGTGCCGATATATGTGAACTGACTTTAAGCTGCCATAGCTTATGCAAATTTGCTGACAGGCTGCATGCCCGGCATTTTGAGGGCTGACGAGTTGAAATAACATAGGGAGGATTATAAATATGATAACAGTAAATGCAATAGGGGATACATGTCCGATCCCGGTTGTAAAGACAAAGAAAGCAATCGAGGCTCTCACACAGCCGGATACGGTGGAGACACTTGTGGACAATGAAGTTGCAGTGGAAAATTTAAAAAAGATGGCTGTACAGAAAGACTATAGCTGCGATAGCAGTAAGCTCGACGACGGAAGCTACAGCGTAAAGCTGACAATTGAAGCTGTAAATGCCGATGAGCTTTCGGATACAGACGAAGCTTTACAGTATACATGCAGGCCGGCCGCAGATAACAGGGTTGTTGTAATCCGCTCTTCATATATGGGAGAGGGCAGCGAGGAGCTTGGCAAGGTACTTATAAAGGGCTTCATCTACGCACTTTCGCAGCAGGACAACCCGCCTGAAACCATGCTTTTCTACAATGGAGGAGCGAAGCTGACCTGTGAGGGCTCAGAGTCACTTGAGGATTTAAAGGAGCTTAAGAGCCGTGGGGTGAAAATCCTTACCTGCGGAACATGCCTGAACTACTATGAGCTGTCAGATAAGCTTGCAGTCGGAGAGGTGACCAACATGTATGATATCGCAGAAAAGATGGCTGGGGCATCTCTTATTGTAAGTCCGTAGAGTTGTACAAGGTGTGAGGTAATGGATAAAAATTTGGCAAGAGAAAAGAAAAAACGGCTAATCATCACCTTCGAGACTACCACAGCACCGTTAAAGCTTGATATCAAGGGCAAGGCATGCGGTATTCCGGGACGCACGATTCCTCTTCCGTCTGTCATATCGGCGGGCTGCGGGCTGGCATGGAGAGCAGAGCTTTCTGACAGGGAGTGCCTCATAGCTTTTATGAAGGAGCATGACATCAGGTGGGAAGCGATGTATGAAATAGAAATGAGGTAACTGATAGTTACCTATATAACAGGATAACAGGAGAAAAATATGTTTTATTACAATCAGTATGTGAGGGCGCAAAGCCTTGATGAAGCCTATGAGCTTTATCAGAAAAAACCGAATTTTGTGCTGGGCGGCATGCTCTGGCTCAAAATGAAAAATAAGACGCTTGGCACGGCAATTGATCTGTGCGATCTCGGGCTTGACAAAATTGATGAGGATGAGAACGAGTTTAGAATCGGTGCATATGCAACACTCAGGCAGATAGAGACACATGAAGCCCTGAATGCATATACACACGGTGCAATCGCAGAGTCGGTCAGACACATTGTTGGAGTGCAATTTAGAAATGTGGCAACTGTTGGAGGAAGCATCTGGGGAAGATTCGGATTTTCAGATGTCATGACGATTTTCAGGGCACTGGGAGCAAAGGTGCAGCTTCACAAGGCAGGAATTATGGATTTGGACGAGTTTGCGGCACTTCCAAGAACCACGCGTGATGTGCTCGTATCAGTGATAGTACCGAAAAATGCAAAGGGCGTAGTATACTTAAGCCAGAGAAACCAGTCAACAGACTTTCCGGTGCTCACATGTGCAGTGGCAAATAGAAGCGGCAGGTATGTGGCGGTTATCGGAGCATCACCATATATGGCAGAGCCTGTGTGGGATGAGGAGGGCATACTCGATGGTTTAGCAGATGCAAAGACAGACGGTAATGCAGCCTTGACAGAGAACTCCGAAAGCAATGCCAAAATAGATAAATTTGCCGGATATGTTGCAGAGCATATCCGTTTTGGAAGCAATATAAGGGCAGGCGCCGAGTACAGGGAGATGATATGCAGGGTGCTTACACGCCGCGCTGTCACACAGTCGCTTGACATCTGCGATGAAATTAAGCACGAGCATTAAGTAGGAAGGAATTCATATATATGGATGTTAAAATAAAATTAAATGGAAAGTTAATAACCGACTCGGTAGACCAGGATATGGTCCTTTTAGACTTTTGCCGCAAGCACAATTGCTTTTCGGTGAAGAGAGGCTGTGAGTCAGGCAACTGCGGTCTTTGTACAGTGCTTCTGGATGGAAAGCCTGTGCTGTCATGCAGCACGCCGATAGGCAGGGCAGACGGCAGAGCGGTGGACACCCTCGAGGGACTTGAGGATGAAGCTAAGCAGTTTACAGGATTTTTTGCTGCACAGGGAGCGGATCAGTGCGGCTTCTGTAATCCGGGTTATATTGTAAATATTGTGGCGCTTCTGAGAGAAAATCCAGACCCGACTGACGAGGAAATTCTTGAATATCTTTCAGGAAATCTGTGCCGTTGTACAGGATATCAGAGTCAGCTGCGCTCAATCAGAAATTTCTTAAACAGTAAGAAAGAGGGCGCACCTCTTAATCTTGAGGCAGGCGTCTACGGAGAGGATATCGGAAAGGAGTGGCAGGATGAGCACAAATCAAACTAACGAAAACAGCTTCAACCGCGCCAGAAGGGATTACCACGCAGTTGGAAAATGTATACCTAAAAAGGACTCGAGCCAGCTTTTACTCGGAAAGCCGGTATTTACCGATGATATCACACCGCGTGATGCGCTTGTCATAAAGCTTCTTAGAAGCCCGTATGCAAATGCAATTGTCGAGGATGTAAAGACAGATATCGCTCTTAAGGTGCCGGGCATGGTCGCAGTATACACCTGGGAGGATGTTCCGAAAAAGCGTTTTTCTATCGCAGGCCAGACTTTTCCGGAGCCGTCACCATATGACAGATTAATCCTTGATCGCCATGTGAGAAGCGTAGGTGACGCCGTCGCTATAGTGGTCGGAGAATCTGAAAAGGCGGTGGACAAGGCTCTTAACATGATAAAAGTAAAGTACACGGTGCTTGAGCCGGTGCTTGACTTCAGAAAGTCGCTGGATAACAAGGTGCTCGTGCATCCTGAGGATGACTGGTCATCCAGCATAGATACAGGCGATGTAAAGCGCAATCTCATTCACCACGAGGAGGACGAGCATGGAAATGTAGAGAAAATTCTGTCAGAGTGCGATGAGATTATTGAGCACACATATCGCATAAAGGCAGCGCAGCAGGCATATATGGAGACCTGCAGGGCATACTGTGAGATAGACAGATACGGCAGACTTCACTGTATCAGCTCGACACAGATAGTTTTCCACCTGCGCCGAATACTGGCAAATGCACTTGATATTCCAAAGTCTATGGTGCGCGCTGAAAAGCCGCGTATCGGAGGCGGTTTCGGTGCCAAGCAGACAGCGGTCTGTGAGGTGTATCCGGCATTTGTTACCTGGAAGACAAAGCGTCCGAGCAAGATAATCTACAGCAGAAAAGAGTGTCAGACTATCGCGTCACCGCGTCATGAGATGGAAGTCACCGTGCGTCTCGGAGCGATGAAAGATGGTCATATAAGGGCAATCGATCTTTATACGCTGTCAAATGGTGGAGCATACGGAGAGCATAGCACTACAACAGTAGGACTCTCCGGTCATAAATCGCTTCCGCTTTATACAGGAGGCTGCGAGGCAACCAGATTTTCATGCGATGTTGTGTATACAAACGTGCAGGCGGCAGGAGCATACAGAGGCTATGGAGCCACACAGGGTATATTTGCACTTGAATCAACCGTCAATGAGCTTGCAGAAAAGCTGCATATAGACCCGGTTGAGCTTCGTTTGAAAAATATTGTACGCGAGGGCATGTTTATGCCGGCATATTTTGGCGAGACAGCAAATGCATGTGCACTCGACAGATGCATAATGCACTGCGCGGACAATTTCCACTGGGCAGAAAAGTATCCTGTCCGCGACATGGGAAATGGCAAGGTTCGTGCGGCAGGCATGGCACTTGCAATGCAGGGCTCCTGCATATCCAATGTAGATGTCGGCTCGTGTACATTAAAGCTTTCAGACTGTGGCACCTACAATATGATGATAGGCGCGGCAGACATGGGAACAGGCTGTGATACAATACTTGCGCAGATGGCGGCTGAGGTACTTGACTGCGAGCCGGATGATATAACAGTGTTTGGAGCGGATACAGATGCTTCTCCTTATGACTCGGGTTCATATGCCTCATCAACCACCTACATCACAGGAATGGCCACACAGAATGCAGCACTTGAGCTTCGTGAAAATATAAAGAAAATCGGTGCACAGCTGCTGGGTTGTGCTGCATCAGAGGTGGATTTCGACGGTAAAGAGGTGTATATCATAAATCCGGACGGTGCAGACAATGGTGCAGTTTCCGTAAGTCTTTCCGATATAGCAACAAAATCACAGGTCAACAACACGATACCTGTAGATGTCACCGCCACATATTCATCACCTGTTTCACCACCACCATACATGGTAGGCATGGTCGAGATAGAGCTTGATAAGGAGACAGGAGCAGTTAAAATACTTGATTATCAGGCTGTCGTGGACTGCGGAATTCCGGTCAATCCAAACCTTGCGCGTGTACAGACAGAGGGTGGCATAGGTCAGGGAATCGGCATGGCACTTTATGAGAATGTCACCTACAATGCCGGTGGTAAAATCGCAGAAAATGATTTCATGCAGTACAAGATACCGACACGACAGGATGTGGGACATATCAACGTCGAATTTGAGACAAGCTATGAGCCTTCAGGCCCATTTGGAGTCAAGTCAATCGGCGAGATAGTTATCAATACACCGGCTCCTGCACTGGCACATGCCATTTATCGCGCAACAGGTGTGTGGCACAGGACAGTTCCGTTTACCCCTGAGAAAATACTTATGGGAATGGTAGACCTTGACTGGCACGAAAAGGATCTAAGAGTGAAATGATTCATATCATATACATGGCGGCTGGAAACAGCCGCCGTTTTGGAAGTAACAAGCTGTTTTATGAGCTGGATGGAAAACCTATGTACAGGCATCTGCTTGAACGTTTGGTAGAAATTAAAGATAGATATAATAAATTAAAAAATGCAGAATCGAATAACCCGGTCATAGATGTAACCGTCGTTACACGTTACCGGGAAATATTGGACTACTGCTCATCTATCCCTGATTGCCATGCAGTCTTAAGTCCGGACAGCGAAAAAGGCATATCCTACACCATAAAGGCAGGAATTATGGCTGTGCATGAGCAGAAAAAGACCGGTATGCAGATGGGGCAAAGCAGTGTGTGGCAGAAAAAGCCAGAAAAAAACAGTGGCTCGTTACATAATACAGCCGAAACAGAGGACTACTACATGTTTGCAGTAGCTGACCAGCCATATTTAAAAAGTCAAAGCGTGATTAAATTAATAGACAAAGTACTTGAAAATAAAGGGAATAAGCGATTAGTATTTTCGCTTCGCTGTGGAGATGCCGTAGGCAATCCGTGTGTATTTCATTCATCGCTTATCCCGCAGCTTTTATCACTGGAGGGTGATAAGGGTGGCAGAAGTGTGGCAAAGAAGTATGACTGTGTATATGTGGATATCGCAGATGAGCGTGAGCTGATGGATATAGATACCTTATCAAATTCAAAACATACCGTGACATTATAAAAGCTATTATGAAAGAGCACTGTATCAGTGCATACCGAATGTATATTTTATTCAAATTCCCATATACTACCTCCAAAGCATGAATGCAAATGCAAAAAAGTAACCGGAGGACAATAAAGTGAAAATCACAGGATTGACCAGAAGAGTAGATTCCCTCGGCAGAATAGTCATACCAAAGGAGCTTCGCAGGATGCTGCATATAAAAGAGGGAAGCCCACTGGAAATATATATGGATGCGGACGAGACGATAGTGCTAAAGAAATATTCGCAGGTGGGAAGCCTGAAGAATATATCACAGGCATATGCACAGAGCCTGTCAAAGGTAACAGGAGCCATGGTATGTGTGGCAGACCGGGATGAGATAATAGCGGCAGCCGGCAAAAACCACAAAAATTATATAGGCAAGGCTTTGTCAAAAGAGCTCGAGAATATTATGGATAAGAGAAAAACTGCATTGTACAGTAAAAAAGACGATACCCTGATACCTGTGGTGAAGGACGATAAAGCTGACTGTGAAGCGCAGGCAATAGCAGTAATAGTGCATGATGGTGATAGTGCGGGAGCCGTTATACTATGTGCTTACGATGAAAAAGCCGATAAGTCTGAGATTGCCGAAAAGCTGGCGGGTGCAGCAGCAGAATTTCTGGCTGACCAGCTTGGCTAGAGATAGCGAAAAGCATTGTAAAAAACTATTTACTTGACTACAACAGTAATAAAGATGTAAAATAGTTTGATAAAGGGAGCAATTAGCTTCCTTTTGTGCTATAAAGGTATATAATAGAAAATTAATCAATTATTAATTATCTGATGTTGAGGCATTGTAGTATAATAGACAGTACATATTGGATATAGTTGTCAATTATCTATAAAGTATGCCGATATACAATGGTATACCGATAGTTTGGAGGTAACGTTTAGAAATGGCAAAACAGAAAAAGAAAAAGAAGAAAAAGCAGCATCGCGTTTTCTGGTTTTTCATAAAGCTTCAGATTTTTCTGATGGTACTGATTCTCGGTGGATTATGCTTTTACTACTTTGGAGGATATGCAGACAAGGTTGCGAAGCTTCACTCAGAGGCGGTAGAGCTCGTGCAGAAATCTGACAAAAACACATTTTTACCGGCGCGCACGAGTACACTCTACGATACAAACGGTGATGAGATATCCGAGACGGCCACTACCAAAAAGGCTGACTATGTGAAGTATGAGGATATACCGCAGAACTTCGTAAACTGCATGGTCAGCATCGAGGACAAGAAGTTCTATAAGCACAATGGTGTGGACATAAAGGCAATAGTGCGTGCCGCAAAGTCAATTATAAAAAACAAGAGAATTACCCAGGGTGGCAGTACCATCACGATGCAGCTCGCCCGAAATATTTACCTGGATACGAACAAGAACTGGCAGCGAAAAGTCAAGGAAATGTTCATAGCGATGGCGCTGGAAAAGAAATATTCAAAGAACGATATTATGGAGTTCTACCTGAATAATGTCTATTTCATGAACGGATATTATGGTATTCAGGCAGCGTGCCATGGCTATTTTAACTGTGAGCTTTCGGATCTTGATTTGTCGCAGACTGCCTTTTTGTGTGCGATTCCGAACAGCCCGACATACTATGACCCGATAAACAATAAGGATCATACATTGACACGTCGCAATCTCATATTGAAAAATCTAAAGGAAGATGGCAAAATCACACAGCAGGAATATGAGGCCGCCATAAACGAGGAGATTACCCTCAATATGCCTGAGAAGGATGACACGGTCAAGTACAATTATGTGGATACCTATGCATATTACTGCGCTACGAGGGCGCTCATGGAGAATGAGGGCTTCAAGTTCAAGTATTACTTTGACTCAGACGATGAAGAAAAGGAGTATGATGCTTCGTATGATGAGATGTATTCATATTGTCAGAAAAAGCTCTACTCAGACGGTTACAAGATTTATACATCAATTGATCTGACTATGCAGCAGCAGCTTCAGGATTCAATTGACCTGACGCTTTTGGACTTTACAGACACGACCGATGATGGCACATTTAAGCTGCAGAGTGCTGCAACCTGTATAGACAACGACACAGGCGAGGTGGTTGCAATAGTTGGTGGACGAAGCCAGGATGCGGTCAGTCATACGTTAAACCGTGCTTTCCAAAGCCATCGCCAGCCGGGAAGCTCAATCAAGCCGCTCATTGTGTATACACCATCATTTGAGCGTGGTAAGACACCGGATACCGTCGTAAATGACCACAAGTTTGATGGAGGACCGTCTAACTCGGGTGATTCATATTACGGTGATGTGACTATCAGGTTTGCCGTTCAAAAGTCACTGAATACTGTAGCATGGCAGCTATATGATGAGCTCACACCAAAGGTAGGCTTACAGTATCTCAAGGATATGAATTTTACCAATATCGTAAAGGATGACTATGTCACAGCAACAGCACTTGGAGGTTTTACAACAGGTGTATCCACACTGGAGATGGCATCTGCATATTCAACACTTGAGAACGATGGAATGTACAGGAATCCGACCTGTATAAAGTCGATTGTGGATTCTGACAACAATATCATATATACATCATCGCAGAAGGACACCGTCATATATACAGAGACAGCATCACGTATGATGACAGATGTCATGACAGATGTTATGAAATCAGGAACCGGACGTAGCGCTAATCTGGACAATGGCATGCCTTGCGCCGGCAAAACAGGAACAACAAACGATAAGAAGGATGGCTGGTTCTGTGGCTTTACCAGATACTACACCACATGTGTATGGGTAGGCTGTGATATGCCTGAGTCAGTCAAAAAGCTGACAGGAAGCTCTTACCCGGCAGAAATATGGAAGAACTACATGGATCAGATACATGCTGACCTTACACCAATAGATTTCCTGCCATATGCCCAAATATCGGATGATTATCAGGACAGCCAGGAGACACAGGATACACCTGCCGATGACCAGACGCAGAATAATCCTACAGATCAGACAGTGACCACACCTGATGCAGGAACCACAACACCGGATAAGACCACAACAAACCCGAATAAGACAGATGCTGCTGGTGGCAACACAGGTGGAAATACCGGAGACAATACAGACGGAACAACAGGCGGAAATACCGGAGAAAACAACGGTGGTAACACAGGCGGAAATGGTGGACAAAACACCGGTGGCAACACAGGCGGAAATACCGGAGAAAACAACGGTGGTAACACAGGCGGAAATACCGGAGAAAATAATGGTGGCAACACAGGTGGAAATACCGGGGACAACACAGGTGGAGCTACCGGTGGTACCACCGGAGGCGGAGCCCAGTAGATTTTTCTTTGCAGTGCTGTCGGGAGTTGTGTTCTTTGCAGCATACGCACCTGTCACGATAGGAAACAAGACGATAGATGCGCTCATATATTCAGTGACCTACAATGGTTCATACCTTGCTGCAGAGGGAATTATCACAATCATAGTGATATCAATCCCACCGGTTAAGAAGGCACTCGACTATGTGAAGCAGATGGCGAACAGCCGGTAGATAATCTATATCTAAACAATTAAATTATGTAAAAATGAGCAGAATAGGTAGAAATACTTGTTCTGCTTTTTTTATTGTATATCATTGTCCCGTATCATATAAAAAATGAAAAATAAAAATACTTTGACTTGACAACTATTTAAAATGTGATATACTTTCACTGTCAAATGATTTGATGATGAAAATATTTGACATGCAAACTAGTGCAAATATACCAGCACACAAAACTGAAAATAAACACAGAAAAAGGAGAACAGAAATATGTTGGAGAAAATCAAGGAAATCGTAGCAGATCAGTTAGGAATCGACGAGGATGATATCAAATTAGAGTCAAACTTCAAGGAGGATCTTGAGGCAGATTCATTAGATCTTTTCGAGCTTGTAATGGCACTCGAGGAGGAGTACGGAGTAGAAATCCCTTCAGAGGATTTAGAGAAAATAGCAACAGTTAACGACATCATCGAGTATCTTAAGAACAAAGGTGTAGAGGCTTAAAAGACATGGAAACAAGAATAACAAAGCTTCTTGGAATCAAATATCCGGTCATTCAGGGTGGCATGGCATGGGTAGCAACCCATGAGCTTGCCAGCGCTGTGTCCAATGCAGGCGGACTTGGCATCATCGGAGCAGGCGGAGCCCCGGCTTCATGGGTAAAGGAGCAGATAGTCGCTGCAAAGAAGGAGACAGATAAGCCGTTCGGAGTCAACCTCATGCTTATGAATCCGGAGGCCGATGAGATAGCAAAAATCATCGCCGAGGAAAAGGTAAAGGTAGTCACCACCGGCGCAGGAAATCCTGCAAAGTACATGGATATGTGGAAAGAAGCAGGCGTCATCGTAATCCCTGTAGTTGCAAGCGTAGCACTCGCAAAGCTCATGGAGAGAGGCGGGGCAAGTGCGGTAATCGCCGAGGGAATGGAGTCAGGCGGACATATCGGAGCACAGACTACCATGACACTTGTGCCACAGGTTGTTGATGCAGTGAGCATCCCTGTTATCGCAGCAGGCGGAATTGCAGACAACAGAGGCTTCAATGCAGCATTTGCACTCGGTGCAGAGGCAGTCCAGATGGGTACACGCTTTGTCACCGCAAAAGAATCGATAGTACATGAAAACTATAAGCAGAAGGTCATTAAGGCCAAGGATATAGATTCCGAGGTTACAGGAATGAGCACAGGCCATCCGATCAGAGTACTCAGAAACAAGATGACCAGACAATATCTCAAGCTGGAAAAGGAAGGAGCTCCATTTGAAGAGCTCGAAAAAATGACACTTGGCGCACTCAGAAAAGCCGTTGTAGACGGAGATACCGTATATGGCAGCGTCATGGCAGGTCAGAGCGCAGGCCTCGTAAAGAAAGAGGAAACCTGCAAAGAAATCATTGAGGATGTAGTGGGACTGAACAAATAGACAGTATTCACTTTTACATGCAAATTTAAGGATACCGGGCCGCCTAGAAAGAGTGACTTACGGTATCCTGTCAGAAATAAGGAGAAACCGAAAATGGGTAAGAGAGTATTTATGTTTCCCGGACAGGGCTCACAGTATATAGGAATGGGTAAGGAATTTTACGATACAATGCCAAATGCAAAGGCAGTAATCGACCTTGCCAGTGAACAGACAGGCTTGGATATTCCGGCATTATGCTTTGAGGAAAATGACAAGCTGAATATTACAGAGTACACACAGATATGTATGCTTGCAGTTGAGGCAGCTATATATCAGGCAATCATTGACAAAGGTATCACACCTGATGTCACAGCAGGCTTAAGCCTTGGGGAATATGGTGCTCTCATCGCATCTGGAGCCATGACTATGGCAGATGCATTTGCAGTTGTCAGAAAAAGAGGAATCTACATGCAGGAGGCAGTTCCTACAGGTGGAGCCATGACAGCGGTTTTAGGACTTGATCCGCAGGTCATTGAGGATATCTGCAAAAAGACAGCAGATGAGACAAATTCAGTGGTATCGGTAGCCAACTATAATTGCCCGGGACAGATTGTTATCACAGGAGAAAAGGCAGCAGTAGATGCCGCCGCAGCAGCATGCAGCGAGGCAGGCGCCAAGAGATGTGTACCGCTCAAGGTAAGCGGACCTTTCCACTCAGCAATGCTTAAGGGCGCAGGCGAAAAGCTCGCAGATGCACTTGAGAGTGTAGAAATCCACGATATCAAGGTGCCATATATCACAAACGTCACAGCAGACTATGTGAAGTCACCGGCAGATGTCAAGGATTATCTGACAAAGCAGGTTTCATCGTCAGTACGCTGGCAGCAGACAATCGAGCGCCTTATCGCAGACGGTGCAGATGAGTTCGTGGAAATCGGACCGGGACGCTCACTCAGCGGATTTATGAGAAAGATAAATAGAGACGTAAAAGTCGTAAACATAGACAAACTGGAGGATTTTGAAAAGTATGTTAACAGGTAAAAATGCCCTGGTTACAGGCGCAAGCCGCGGAATTGGAAGACAGATAGCTCTTACACTTGCCGCAGCACATGCCTTTGTAATAGTAAATTATAATGGTTCAAAGGAAAAGGCAGATGCCGTTGTTGCAGAGATAAAGGCAGCAGGCGGTGATGCAGTTTCTTATCAGTGCAATGTATCTGATTTTGACGAGTGCCAGAATATGATAACAGCGCTCATCAAGGAGTACAAGCACATAGATATCCTCGTAAACAACGCGGGAATCACAAGAGACGGTCTCATCATGAAGATGAGCGAGGCAGACTATGACGCAGTGCTCGACACAAACCTTAAGGGTGCGTTCAACACAATCCGTCACATGTCACGCTATTTCTTGAAGCAGAAGTCAGGAAGAATTATCAATATTTCATCAGTTTCCGGAATACTCGGAAATGCAGGACAGGCCAACTACAGCGCAAGCAAGGCAGGAGTTATAGGACTCACAAAGGCTGTAGCCAGAGAGCTTGCCAGCCGGGGAATCACAGCAAACGCAGTGGCACCGGGCTTTGTAGAGACAGAGATGACAGATGTGCTTGCCGATGCGGCAAAGGAGAATCTTTTATCACAGATTCCGCTTGGCAGACCGGGAAACACAAAGGATATCGCAAACGCAGTATTATTTTTAGCATCAGATGCAGCAGGCTACATCACAGGCCAGGTGCTGTCTGTTGACGGAGGAATGGCAATATGAGTAGAAGAGTAGTTGTAACAGGACTTGGAGCAGTAACACCAATCGGAAATAATGTGGACGATTTCTGGGCAGCGGTAAAGGCCGGAAAAATCGGATTTGACCACATCACAAAATTTGACACAACAGATTATAAATGTCACATTGCAGCAGAGCTTAAGGATTTTAACCCACAGGATTTTATGGACAGAAAGGCAGCAAAGAGAATGGAGCCATTCTCACAGTACGCTGTAGCTGCAGCAAAGCAGGCAATTGATGACAGCGGACTTGATATCGAAAAGGAAGATCCATACATGGTTGGATGTGCCATCGGTTCAGGTGTCGGAAGTCTTCAGGCTATGGAGCGCGAGACACAAAAGCTTTATGAAAAGGGACCAAACAGAGTCAATCCTCTGCTTGTTCCGCTTATGATCTGTAACATGGCAGCAGGAAATGTTTCTATCCAGTTCGGGCTCAAGGGAAAGAGAATCAATGATGTAACAGCCTGCGCTACAGGAACAAACACAATCGGTGAGGCATACAGAAGCATCCAGTACGGTGAGGCTGACGTGATGGTAGCCGGTGGTACAGAGGGCAGTGTATGTCCTATCGGAATCGCAGGATTTACAGCACTTACAGCGCTTTCTACAGTAGATGATCCGACAAAGTGTTCACTTCCGTTTGACAAGAACAGAAGCGGCTTTGTAATGGGTGAGGGCGCAGGAGTAGTTATCCTTGAAGAGCTTGAGCATGCAAAGGCAAGAGGCGCAAAGATTTATGCAGAGGTAGTCGGATACGGCTGCTCATCGGATGCATACCATATCACATCTCCGCAGGAGGATGGCGCAGGCGCAGCAAGAGCCATGACCAATGCCATGAGCGATGCAGGTGTCACACCGGCAGATGTAAAATACATCAATGCTCACGGAACAGGCACACATCACAATGATCTCTTTGAGACAAGAGCGATCAAGCTTGCGTTCGGTGATGAGGCTGCAAATCTTAAAATCAATTCAACAAAGTCTATGATAGGACATCTGCTCGGAGCAGCGGGAGCTGTTGAGTTTATAACATGTGTGAAGGAAATCCAGGATGGATTTATACATAAGACTGTTGGCTATGAGACTCCTGATGAGGAGATTGACCTCAATTACTGCAAGGACAGCTATGAGGAGCCTGTTGAGTATGCACTGAGCAATTCACTGGGATTCGGTGGACATAATGCAAGTATTCTGCTCAAGGCTTATAAATAAATAGCTTCTGCTTTTTTAGGGGCTTCGCGCATTCAGGCTGTGAGGTCCGGGGAGCACACAGTATATTCCTCGTGAAAAATATGAAGTCAGTCACGGCATTTTGCACGGACAGGCTGTGATATGGTGTTAGTGCTTCATGCTATTGGAGTGGATGGAACGCCGTGACAGTCCATATTTTTCATTCAGAACACACTGTGTGCTTCCCGGCTCCACGTTATTGAGCGCGAAGCATGTGCGCAGTTTAGGTTTATGGAATACTTTGTGCTTCATTGCTCCACTTTGTGGAGCTCGAAGAATGTAAATAGTTTACAGTAAGTTGAGAAAGGATATATGCAATATGTCAGTTTTGAATACGCAGCAGATTATGGATATTCTGCCGCACCGCAGTCCGTTTCTTCTCATTGATACGGTTGAGGAGCTGCAGCCGGGCGTAAAGTGTGTGGCTAAGAAGAATGTGACTATGAATGAGCCACATTTTATGGGACATTTTCCGGGAAATCCGGTGATGCCGGGAGTGCTTATTATTGAGGCTTTGGCGCAGACCGGTGCAGTTGCCATTCTTTGTCAGGATGAGTGGAAGGGTAAGACTGCATATTTTGCAGGCATCAATAATGCCAAGTTCAAGCAGAAGGTGGTTCCGGGAGATACGCTGGAGCTGACCACTGAGATTATAAAGGTTAAGGGTCCTATCGGTGTGGGCAAGGCTGTTGCCAGGGTAAACGGCAAGGTTGCCTGTATGGCGGAGCTTACATTTGCAATAGGTTAATTGCATAAGGAGACATGATGAAGTTATTCAAGAAGAAAGATAAAAATATAGAGGCTGAAGAGACTTTAGCCAAGAACGTTGAGAGCGCAAAAACAGCCGCAGATGGCAAAAATGCCGGTGCAGCACAGGAAACAAAAGAGGATGTCCCTGAGACAATCGTTTGTCCCAAGTGTGGCAAGACTGTGCTCAAATCAGTTGTAAAACAGCACAAATACGTCTGCTATGAGTGTAATTATTATTTCCGTGTGCGTGCTAAAAACAGAATCAGAATGGTTTCCGACAAGGAAGCATTTGAGCCATGGTTTACAGAGCTTACAACAGGAAATCCTCTCAATTTCCCTGAGTATGAGGAGAAAATTGCAAAGACTCAGGAGAAAACAGGACTTTCTGAGGGCATTGTCATCGGTAAGACAAAGATTTACGGTGAGGAGACAGTGCTTGGTGTAATTGATTCAAGATTTATGATGGGAAGCATGGGCCATGTGGTTGGTGAGAAAATCACAAGCGCATTTGAGCGTGCCACAGAGGAAAGACTTCCGGTTATATTATTCTGCTGTTCAGGCGGTGCCAGAATGCAGGAGGGTATCATTTCGCTGATGCAGATGGCAAAGACCTCAGCCGCAGCAAAGCGTCATTCAGAGGCAGGACTTTTATATGTGCCTGTACTCACAGATCCTACAACAGGTGGTGTGACAGCCAGCTTTGCAATGCTTGGAGACATCATTCTTGCAGAGCCAAAGGCACTTATCGGTTTTGCGGGTCCTCGTGTTATCGAGCAGACCATCGGACAGAAGCTGCCTGAGGGCTTCCAGAGGGCAGAGTTCCAGCTTGAGCACGGCTTTGTTGATATGATAGTTGAGCGTGAGGATTTAAAGAAGACTCTTTACAAGATTTTACGTGCTCACAGACCTACCACTGGCTATGCCAATTTTGACCCGCTTCACTCAGACGACAATTACGAGCCGACAGAGCTTATGAAGGAGCGCGAGGCAAAGGCTAAGCCATTTAAGGTATGGGATAAGGTCAGCGCCGCAAGACAGATTAAGAGACTTGCATCGGTTGACTATATGGGCTATATCTTTGATGAGTTTATGGAGCTGCACGGAGACAGATATTTCCGCGATGACCCGGCTATCGTAGGTGGAATCGCTTACTTAGACGGCCAGCCGGTCACAGTTATCGGTGTTCACAAGGGAAAAGACCTTGAGGACTGCGCAAAGAGAAACTATGGTATGCCATCACCTGAGGGCTACCGCAAGGCACTCCGCCTCATGAAGCAGGCAGAGAAATTCAACCGTCCGATCATAACCTTTGTCAATACATCAGGAGCTTATCCGGGAATGGAAGCAGAGGAAAACGGACAGGGTGAGGCAATCGCAAGAAACCTTTATGAGATGAGCGGCATCAAGGTGCCAATCCTTTGTCTCATGATAGGAGAAGGCGGAAGCGGCGGAGCTTTAGCTCTTTCTGTAGGAAATGAAGTGTGGATGATGGAAAATGCCACATACTCAATCCTCTCGCCTGAGGGCTTTGCATCTATCCTCTGGAAGGACGGAAAGCGTGCAAAGGAAGCCGCAGAGGTAATGAAGATTACAGCACACGACTTAAAGGAGCTTGATGTCGTGGATGATATAATACCTGAGTTTGGCGGAGCCGACGAGGATGCCCTTTCATCAATCGGAAACTACATGAAGGGCAACATGAAGAAATTCTTGGAAAAAGAAAGCAAATTGACAAAGGACCAGCTCTTGGAGGAAAGATACAAGCGTTTCCGCAAGTTCTAGTCCCGGAAAGGAAATTCTATGAAGATAGTTGGAACAGGAAGCTGCTTGCCACAGAGAGTGGTCTCAAACGATGACCTGGCAGCCATAATGGACACATCTGACGAGTGGATCAGCTCGCGTACAGGAATAAGAAACAGACACATTGCAACGACTGAGACAACCACCTCACTTGCCTGTGATGCAGTAAAAAGTGCGCTGCAGGATGCGGGGATTGACGGAAGTGAGATAGACTTGATAATAGCGGCAAGCGTATCCACAGACAAAATTGTTCCATCGCTCGCATGTCAGATTCAGGCTGAGATAGGTGCAGGCAGTGCAGTGGCATTTGATATAAATGCCGCATGCTCAGGCTTTTTATTCGGGCTTGCCACAGCGGATGCATATTTTAAGACCGGCAGGTTTCACAAGGCAGTCGTAGTGGGAGCAGAGGTTCTTTCAAAAATAATGGACTGGAATGACAGAAGCACCTGTGTACTTTTCGGAGACGGAGCGGGAGCAGCCGTTGTGACAGACGAGGGCGATGCCTTCAAGGGCTTTGTACAGGGTTCGGACGGAAAAGGCGGTGAGGCGCTTGACGGAGACAACCGTCCTGTAGTCAATCCGTTTACCGACAATGGAAAGCAGTCTGCACTCGGTGGATATGTCACCATGGACGGTCCTGCTGTATACAAGTTTGCGGTAAAGACAGTGCCAAAGGCTATAAATGAGCTGCTTGATGAAATCGGCTGGAGCGCAGATGATGTGGATGTCTATGTGCTGCATCAGGCCAATATCCGTATTATTGAGTCGGTTGCCAAGAGGCTTAAGCAGCCTATGGACAAATTTCCGACCAATTTACAGCAGTGTGGAAATATTTCTGCGGCAAGTGTGCCGATTTTGCTTGATAAAGTCCGCAAAGATGGTATGATAAAGCATGAGGAAAAAATAATTTTATCAGGCTTTGGAGCAGGACTTACATGGGGAGCCTGCGCCATAGAGTGGCAATAGAAAGAGGTATTTATGACGGCAGATGAAACTTTAAATGAATTATTGGTGTGTCTGTTCAAGGATTTGACAGAGATAGAGGGCAGATGTCTGATAACAGACGAATTTTCTGATATTTCTATCAACGATATGCATATAATAGAGGCAATAGGAGTCGATGAGCCAAAGCGCTCCGGCACCGTAGCCAAGCTTATGTCTATCACTCTGGGCACGCTGACAAAGGCAATAGATGGTCTCACCCGCAAGGGATACGTGAACCGTATCCGCAGTGAGGAGGATAAGCGTGTGGTAAAGCTCTCGCTCACTGACAAGGGAAAGAGTGCATACTATCATCATGAGCAGTTTCACCGTCATATGATAGAGCATATAAAGGACGATCTTTCGGATGACGAAATGAAAGTTCTTATAACTTCACTTGCAAAACTCTCGGATTATTTCAAGGTGGTATATTCCGATGATGAGGAGAATCAGTACCAAAACTGGGATAATATAAATGAAGATAATAAATAAAATGAATTTTTTTTATATAAAACCTTCAAAAATTACTTGATTATAGCAATAGATTTATATAAAATAAACTTGTTGATGTCAAAAATAATTTTGTAAAGGAGATATAAAAATGAGCTATGTTGATGAAGTACTCGCAGTAGTACAGAAGAAAAACGCTGAACAGCCTGAATTCTTACAGGCAGTAACAGAGGTACTTGATTCTTTAAGACCTGTAATCGAGGCAAATGAGGAGCTTTACAGAAAGAACGCTATCCTCGAGAGAATCACAGAGCCGGATCGTCAGATCATGTTCAGAGTACCATGGGTAGATGACAATGGTCAGGTACAGGTAAACAGAGGTTTCCGTGTACAGTTCAATAATTCCATTGGACCATACAAGGGAGGTTTAAGACTTCATCCTTCTGTAAACCTGGGTATTATCAAGTTCTTAGGTTTCGAGCAGGTATTTAAGAATTCTCTTACAACACTTCCAATCGGTGGTGGTAAAGGTGGTTCTGACTTTGATCCTAAGGGTAAATCTGACAGAGAGATCATGGCATTCTGCCAGAGCTTCATGACAGAACTTTGCAAATATATCGGAGCAGACGTTGATGTACCGGCCGGAGATATCGGAACAGGTGCAAGAGAGATCGGCTTCTTATTTGGACAGTATAAGAGAATTCGTGGATCATACGAAGGTGTGCTGACTGGTAAGGGTCTTACTTATGGTGGATCTCTTGCACGTACAGAGGCTACAGGATATGGTCTGTTATACCTTACAAACGCATTATGGAAAGACAACGGACTTGACTTAAACGGAAAGACAGCAGCAGTTTCAGGTTCAGGAAACGTTGCTATCTATGCTATCGAGAAGGCACAGCAGCTCGGTGTCAAGGTTGTTACATGCTCTGATTCTACCGGATGGATTTATGATCCAAACGGAATCGATGTTGCACTCCTTAAAGAGGTTAAAGAGGTTAAGCGTGCACGTCTTACAGAGTACGCTGCAGCTAAGTCAAGCGCTGAGTACCATGCAAAAGAGAATGGTGAGCACGGCGTATGGCAGTACAAGGTAGACCTTGCTCTTCCATGTGCTACACAGAACGAGTTAGATATTGACGATGCAAAGATGCTCGTAGCAAACGGTGTTACATCTGTTACAGAGGGTGCTAACATGCCTACAACTCTTGAGGCTACAAAATACCTTCAGGAGAACGGAGTACTCTTCGTATGTGGTAAAGCTGCCAATGCAGGTGGTGTTGCTACATCAGCACTTGAGATGAGCCAGAACTCTGAGAGACTTTCATGGACATTCGAAGAGGTTGACGGAAAGCTCAAGGGTATCATGGAGACAATCTACGCTAACATCAGTGATGCTGCTAAGAGATACAATGCAACAGTTGGTGGAAAGACTGACTATGTTGCAGGTGCAAATATCGCAGGCTTTGAGAAAGTAGTTGACGCTATGCTTGCACAGGGTGTTTGCTAATCTGTAGGCACTTATTGAATAATGACTATAAAACCCCTCCCACGGATAGAAGTCTGTGGGAGGGGTTTTGTAATAATATTTCAAAGAGAAAACTAATTTATTTCTTATTAGCAAATGCTCTGATACCGCCTGCTACGAAAAGTATAGAGGCGATAATAACGCCGGACACAAGCACAATAGCGTAAACATTGGCATTCACGCAGATATTGGAAGTCCAGTCAGAAAAATTCACGGACTTTATAGTGATTTGTCTGGTGCCAAAAATTAAAAACTCGCATATGTCATCGGCAAAAGCTGTCCAAAACGAAGCTATCAAAACTATAATTGCGGATTTTATAAATCCGTTTGCGTTTAAATATCGTGCATCAAAGAATATGAGCCAGGCCGCAAGTACAAAGACAAATGCTATAATACAGCCGGCCTTCATTCCGGCAACATCGTTTGTATGACCACACACCTCAATGATTGTGAGGAAAAGCCATAAGGTATCCCACAGCATAGTGATAAGAGCTTTTTTGTCTGATAAAACAGGTGGAAGCTCAATTCCTCTGATGACAAACGGAAAAAGGACAATTGATAATCCAAATATAGTTGGAACAGACCAAAGCATAAATTCATTTGAACTATACATTCTGTCAACAAAAAAGAATATCAAAAGCAGAGCAAAAACACCGCAGATTATGCATTTGGTAAGTTTTTTCTGTTGTGCCATAAGTGGAACAACTGTCATTGCAGCCACAAGAAGCATAGATGCTGTTACCACTGCAAAGGTATTTAAACCACCGCCATTTGACAGGCACACTATGAATGTGATGAGTATTGGGATAAGCAGTAGTCCGGCTATTATGACTCCGGTCTTGTAGGCAGCAGATTTTTCCTTTTTCTCATGCTGCTTTAATACACTGTCGGCCTCTTTTTTTATCATTGAATCAATAGAATCGTTTTTTAGCTCATTGTATGTATTTTGACATTTTTCACAAGTCTTAAGGTGTTTTTCAACAAGCCTTTTGCTTGAGGGACTGCATACATCGTCATAGTATAGTGGGAGTAAATCCTGAACTATATTGCAGGTTTCATCGGTTGATTGTGTAATTGGATTATTCATTTCTATCCATCCTTTCTTTGATTTTCAGTCTGGCTCTATGGTAAGTTACCCGTGCCCAGTTCTCTGTTTTTCCAAATATCATGCCTATTTGGGAGAATGGCAATTCACCAAATATTCTAAGCTGAAAGACCTCCTTGTAGGGCTCATCAAGCTCGTGCAGTATAAGATGAATCTGAAGAGCGGTATCTTTATTTTCTAGGCTTTTTACCATATTATCGGGTTGTTCGAGCTGCTCTTCGTCAAGCTCTGTAAATTTTGTGCTTTTTCGGCATTCGTCCATTGCCAGATTTCTTGCTATGCTGCAAAGCCAGGTCTGTTCGCTTGATTTGCCGGCATATGCCTTCTTTGCGGTCATGGCCTTATAAAAAGTATTCTGGGTAATTTCCTCAGCCTGATGTTGATTTTTTACAATTGTCATTACATATGAGTATACTTGCAAGTAATAGGAATTGTACAATTTCTCATAATCCAGAACTGTCACCTCCTTTGTTCATAGGTTAGACGTAGAAAGGATTGTTTTGTTACAAAAAATTTTAAGATTTTTTTAATCGATGTATGATTATAGCATAAATTTTATCAAAAATGAAAATAATCTTGACATCCAAACGGCAAAGGTTTACTATGGTTAGTGTAAGCTAATTAAATAATTATTCTTCAGGGCAGGGTGCAATTCCCTACCGGTGGTATAGCCCACGAGCCGCAAGGCATGATTCGGTGAGATTCCGAGGCCGACAGTAAAGTCTGGATGAAAGAAGATGTGAATATGATATATGCAGAGTATAGATAGCTGGGTTTTAGATTCAGTTTCAGATATAGATACAGCACATATCATAGTTATAACAGATATCTACTCTGGAGTGTTTTGATACATTCCAGATTTTTTTTGTCTCAAAATTCATTTATGATGAAATGCAGCTAGTGCATGTTTATCTGAGATTATGATATTTGAAATCATTAGGCCCTGAATGATAATAGTTCAGGGCTTTTTTATGCAGAAAGGAACTCAAATGACTGATGAACAATATATGAGAAGGGCGATTGAGCTTGCAAAGCGTGGCATGGGATATACATCGCCAAACCCGATGGTCGGAGCTGTGATAGTAAAGGACGGCAGGATAATCGGAGAGGGCTGGCATGAGAGATACGGAGAGCTGCACGCGGAAAGAAATGCGTTAAAGCATTGCAAGGAATCGCCACAGGGAGCGGAAATGTATGTGACTCTCGAGCCATGCTGTCATCATGGCAAGCAGCCACCATGTGTGGAGGCAGTGATAGAAGCCGGTATAAAAAAAGTATATGTTGGCTCGGATGACCCGAATCCGCTTGTCGCCGGGGGCGGTATCAAAATCCTTAAAGAGCATGGGATAGAGGTTGTCACGCAGGTGCTTAAAGACGAGTGCGACAGGCTGAACGAGGTATTCTTTTACTTTATACAGACCAGGCGTCCATACGTCGCTATGAAATATGCCATGACGATGGACGGAAAGATAGCCACACATTCAGGGCTTTCAAAGTGGATAACAGGAGAAAAAGCGAGAGAACATGTGCAAAACCTGCGCCACAGATATAAAGCCATAATGGCAGGAATAGGAACAGTGCTTGCAGACGATCCGCTGCTTACATGCAGAATCGAGGGCGGAGTAAATCCAATCCGCATAATATGCGATACGCACCTTAAGCTTCCACTGGAATCGCAGATAGTAAATACTGCAAAGGAAGTGCCGACGATTGTTGCAGTCAGTGAGCGATATCGTGAAAACGCACAGTCAGAAGCCTTACCTGATACTGAAAAAGACAGTATAGAAGAAAACAATAATTATCAAAAAAACAGAAAAATAACACGGCTTGAAGAAAACAGAATAGAAATTCTGTATGTAGCTGAAAAAAACGGTCATATTGATTTAAATGACCTCATGCAAAAGCTCGGCGAAAGAAGCATAGACAGCATTTTGCTTGAGGGAGGCGGAATAATCAACTGGTCAGCCCTTAAGAGCGGGATTGTGAATAAGGTATACGCTTACATTGCACCAAAGCTTTTCGGCGGAGCGAATGCAAAAACACCGATAGAGGGCATGGGAGCCGACTCGCCGGCACATGCCGTGATGCTTGGAAACAGTAAGGTAACAAAGTTTGGTGATGATTTCCTCATCGAGAGTGATGTTGTGTAATTGATATAATTGTTACTGTTTCGCCTTGGTGAGACCGGAAACAATTTGCCATGTAAATTATGCAAATGAGTGTGAGGAAAATATAGAAAAAGAAAGGCGATACACAATGTTCACAGGAATAGTTGAAGAAGTTGGAACAATAGATACAATTTCACGTGGAGCAAACTCAGCAGTACTTACAATCAGAGCTGAAAAAGTGCTAGCTGGAACAAAGGTCGGAGACAGCATAGCGGTAAACGGTATCTGCCTCACGGTCACAAGGCTCATGCCACATGCGTTTACAGCGGATGTCATGCACGAGACGCTAAACCGTTCATCGCTTGCAAATGCGATGAGAGGAGCACATGTCAATTTGGAGCGTGCGATGGCGGCAGATGGCAGATTTGGCGGGCACATAGTGTCGGGACATGTTGACGGAACAGGCAGGATTGTGGAGGTCAAAAAGGATGACAATGCCATCTGGTATACAATACAGGCCACACCACAGCTCATGCGCTATATAGTCGAGAAGGGCTCCGTAACAATCGATGGAATAAGCCTCACAGTCGCAAAGGTGGCACAGGATAATTTCTCGATATCAGCGATACCGCACACGGTAAGCCAGACTGTTCTAAAGGACAGAAAAGTGGGAGCTGTCGTAAATCTGGAAACAGATATCATAGGAAAATATGTTGAGAAGCTGTTGTGTAAAGGCCAACCGGAAGGAATAACAAGAGATTTCCTGGCAAAATATGGCTTTTAACATAAAAGCACGGGTATCGTGCGGTTTTGCGAATGTGCGTGGGCTGAATGGTTAAAAAATTATGTAATTGAACAGCTTTAAAATTATAAGAGAAAGGACATAAAATATGAAATTCAACACAGTAGAAGAAGCACTTGATGAGCTTCGTACAGGAAAAATAATACTTGTCACAGATGATGAGGACAGAGAGAATGAGGGCGATTTCATCTGTGCGGCAGAATTTGCCACAACAGAAAACATCAACTTTATGGCGATGCACGGCAAGGGTCTGATATGCATGCCGATGTCGCAGGAATATGTAAAGAAGCTTCGTTTTCCGCAGATGGTGCAGGAAAATACAGACAATCATGAGACAGCATTTACAGTCTCAATAGACCATGTCTCAACAACGACAGGCATTTCCGCAGCAGAGCGCTCAATCACCGCAATGAAATGTGTCTCTGATGACGCAAAGCCTGAGGATTTCAGACGTCCGGGCCACATGTTTCCGCTTCTTGCAAAGAAAAACGGCGTACTGGAGAGAAACGGACACACAGAGGCAACAGTCGATTTATGCAGGCTCGCAGGACTAAAGGAATGTGGACTGTGCTGTGAGATAATGCGTGAGGACGGTACCATGATGCGCACAACAGAGCTCATGGAGCTTGCAAAAAAATGGGACATCAAGTTCATCACAATAGCGGCACTTCAGGAATACAGAAAGATACATGAAAAGCTCGTTGACCGTGTCACAGAGGTAAAGCTGCCGACCAAATACGGCGAATTCAAGGCATATGGCTTCGTCAACAGATTAAACGGAGAGCATCATGTGGCACTTGTAAAGGGCGAAATCGCAGATGGAAGTGATGTGCTCTGCCGAGTACATTCAGAGTGTCTCACAGGAGATGTATTCGGCTCACAGCGCTGCGACTGCGGCCAGCAGCTTGAAGCGGCCATGAGACAGATAGACGAGGAGGGTAGAGGAATACTGCTCTACATGCGTCAGGAGGGCAGAGGCATCGGCCTGATAAATAAGCTGAAGGCATATGAGCTTCAGGAACAGGGTATGGATACACTCGAAGCAAATCTGGCACTCGGCTTTGCCGGAGATGAGCGCGAGTACTATATCGGAGCTCAGATATTAAGAGAGCTTGGCGTACACAGCCTGCGCCTTCTCACAAATAACCCTGACAAGGTATACCAGCTCTCAGAGTTTGGCATGGAAATCAGCGAGCGTGTGCCAATCCAGATGAGCGCCACAGCGCATGACCTGTTTTATCTGAAAACAAAGCAGAACCGCATGGGACATATACTCTCATACTAGCAAAAATAAAAAAACAAAAGGAGAACGAAAAATGAACGTAATCGAAGGAAAAATGACACAGGATGGAATCAAGGTAGGAATCGTAGTAGCAAGATTCAATGAATTTATCACAGCAAAGCTCTTAGGAGGAGCAAAGGACGGACTCGTAAGACACGACGTGCCGGAGAAAAACATAGACGTAGCATGGGTGCCGGGAGCATTCGAGATACCACTCATTGCAAAGAAGATGGCAAAGAGTGGAAAATACGATGCAATCATCTGCCTCGGAGCAGTAATCAGAGGCGCAACAAGCCACTATGACTATGTGTGCAACGAAGTATCAAAGGGAATCGCATCAGTATCACTTGAGTCAGAAATCCCGGTAATGTTTGGAGTAGTCACCACCGAAAACATCGAGCAGGCAATAGAAAGAGCCGGAACAAAAGCCGGAAACAAAGGATATGACTGTGCACTCGGTGCAATCGAAATGATAAATCTTGTCAGACAAATCGGATAATATGATTAAAGGGTCAAAAGGTATCATCGATGCATGCTTGCATGTAATTCGATTAATCATAAATGAGTGGCAAAATACCTTTTGACACTCATATCATTATATAGAATAATCCCCGAGGTTCAAATATCATAGATATTTGAACCTCGAATATTTATTATATCTCAAATTGTAAATTATTGTCACAACGTAAGTGGCGTAAGCGTCGGACATCCGGCAGGCGCGGGAGTGAGTGTGCGCTGCATGGGTGCTCGGCGCTTACGCCACGCCCTCCCAACAAAAAAGAAGAAAAATTTAATATCTAAAGAATTGCACGAAAAATCTGTATATAGTATAATGATAGTTCAGGAAAACAAAACGGAGGCCCATGAATTTTGATAGATATACATTGCCATTTATTATACGGAGTGGACGACGGCTCAAAGTCGCTCGAGGAATCGGTAGAGATGCTCAAGATAGCCAAAAAGCAGGGCATCACAGGCATAATCCTCACACCGCACCTGCGCCATGGAATGTTTAAGCATCCGCTTGAAAAGATAGAGCGACACTATAAAAAGCTGATGCCATATGCAAAGAAGCTTGGAATAGAAATAAAGCTCGGCACAGAGTATCATGTGGCAACCGATATGATAGATGCCTTTCATGGTGGGCTGTGTCATACATTGGCAGATACACAGTATATACTCACAGAGTATTCACATTCCAGCGAATACTCGTTTATATACAAGATGACGCGCGAAGCTATATTTGCAGGATATATACCGGTGATAGCACATGTAGAGAGATATGAGTGTCTCAGAGATATAAGCCGTATAGAGGATTTGCAGGAGCTGGGAGCGCTTATACAGGTCAATGCAGACTCAGTGCTTGGCATAGATGGCAGACACTTCAAGAGATATACAAAGAAGCTTTTGAAGGCAGGACTTGTTGATGTAATAGCAAGCGACAGCCATGGCACAAAGGAGCGCGTCTGCAACATGAAAAAATGCTATGAGTACATGGCAAAGAAGTTCGGTGATGACTACGCGCAGGAAATCATGCAGACAACACCGGAAAATATAATAAACGGAAGATAATAAGTGTAAATGCGGGAATACATAATGGAAATCGCAGATTACGGGCTTACAAGTCTTTATTTTACAAGGAAGGACTTTATAAAGTGGTGGATGGCACCATAGGTTGTACCGCCATGATATATATTATCAAACACTTATTGAAGCATGAATAAGGAGAACATGAAAATGGAGATATTAGACTTAAACAACGATGAAGACACAAAAACAACCGATGAGATGGAGCCAAAAAAGCCGGAGGAAAAAACATCACCTGTCAAGGAAATCTTAAGCTGGGTGTTAACAATCGCATTTGCCATTGTAGCGGCAATACTCATAAAGAACTATGTCATTATAAATGCAAATATTCCGTCAGGCTCGATGGAGAACACCATACAGATTGGAGATGACATATTTGGCTTCAGGCTTGCATATACATTTTCAGACCCAAAGAGAGGGGATATAGTCATATTCAATGCACCGGATTCGCCTTCTGAGAAATACATCAAGCGTGTAATAGGTCTGCCGGGAGAGACAGTCACCATAGAGGACGGCCAGGTGTATATAGACGGTGAGGCGCTTGAGGAGGATTATCTCAAGTCAAACCAGAGCGGTGAGGATCCATGGAACATAAATGCCGGACCTTACGAGTTTAAGGTGCCACAGGACTCATATCTGCTGCTCGGTGACAACAGAAATGGCTCATCAGACGCAAGAGTCTGGGAGCACACATATGTGTCTAAGGACGATATACTTGCAAAAGCAATATTCAGATATTACCCGTTCAACAGATTCGGAGCGGTGAAATAAGCTGTAAATCAGGATATAAAATAAAAATAGAGGTAAAGTAAATGCCAAAGACAGAAACAGACATTGAAAAACGAAATAAATATGGCATGCTGTGCGGTATAGTCGGTATATTTTTAAACCTCATACTCTTTGCCGGCAAGCTCTTTGCAGGAATGTTTAGCGGTGCAATCTCAATCACTGCGGATGCATTCAACAACCTGTCAGATGCAGGCTCATCAATCATCACGATAGCAGGCTTCAAGATGGCGGCACAGAGAGCCGACGAGGAGCATCCATACGGACATGCGAGGATGGAGTATGTGGCTACACTGGCAGTTGCAGCAATCATACTCATCATGGGCTTTGAGCTGTTCAGGGATTCCTTTGGCAAAATCATAAAGCCGCAGGACATAGAGTTTTCATGGCTTATTGTAGCGATACTACTGGCATCAATAGCCGTAAAATGCGTCATGGCGGTATACAATTTCTATTTTTCAAAAAAGCTTGATTCATCAACACTCGAAGCGACAGGCAGGGACAGTCTGTCAGACTGTATCGCTACATCTGTAGTACTTGCAGCCACACTCATAGCGCACTTTTCAAGACTCAATCTGGATGGAATAGGCGGTGTATTTGTGTCATTGTTTATATTCTATTCAGGAATATCGTCAGCCAGAGAGGCGATAGACCCGCTGCTTGGAGCAAAGCCGGAGCCGGAGTTTGTCGATAGACTCAAGGAGATGGTACTGGACTTTGACAAAAACATACTCGGTATGCATGACCTTATGGTGCATGATTATGGACCGGGACACAGGATAGTATCGTTTCATGCAGAGGTGCCGGAGGACGGAGATATGGTCGAGCTGCACGATATAATCGATAATCTGGAGCGCAGGATACGAAGGGAGATGGGCTGTATAGTGACCATCCACATGGACCCGGTTGCGATAGAGGACGAGGAGGTAGCCGGACTGAAGGCCGAGGTGCTCTCTGTGATAAAAGGGCTTGATTCGCACATAAATATGCACGATTTCCGTATTATCAGAGGTGATACACATACGAATCTGGTTTTTGACATTGCGGTTCCATTCGGCTATATCACCTCAGATGATGATATATGCAATGCAATACAGGAAAATGTCAGGAAAAAGCTTGGAAAGAATTACTATACCGTGATAGAGGTAGACCGCGACAATTACATAAATATATGACATTATAATGGATATATATACGAGCTTCGCCGGTGACCGTTGGGATAAAGAAACGGTGCACAATAATATCGAATCTCTTAAATAATGCCATAGAGGCATGCGAAAAAATACAAGAGGACAAAAGAATAATTGAGTTTGAGATAGCCGGTTATAATTCACAAATATTTATCTCGGTTTGTAATAGTTATGATATGGAGAGTATTATAAATCAAAAACAAAAGTTTATTACTACAAAAGAGGATAAGCTGAATCATGGTATAGGGTTAGAAAATGTAAGGAGGACTGTAAAAAAATATGATGGAGATATGAGAATATCTCAGGAAAATGAAAGATTTATTGTAACAATAAATATATAATAATAGGAAAAAAGTTATATCAATAAGCAATCACTATGTCGTTCATGCCATAGTGATTGCTTTTTTTGTGTATAAAAGAGTATAGTGAATATGCAAACAATGATTTTGACCATATTGGTGCCAGATACCATTACATAAAATTATAATTAAATTTATTAGATATAAATTCACCATAACAGTAGATTGTGTCAAATGGCACCGAAATCATACCAAATAGCACATATATATTGTTTGTTTTTTCTTATGGTGGTAGTATGTATAGCAAATAGAGATACTGATAACACTGTTAAAGCTTCAAAATTTAATAAAGATATCTATATAAATTTGGCAAAAAATGAGGAGTACAAAGAGATGAAAAAATGTATTTTAGTGTGGTAGGTGCCGGTAATAGAAGGAGAGCCGTATAATCCGGTGGAATATGTTGTCTATGTGAGAAAAGCAAAAAAGTTTGCGGAAGCATTGAACCGGTATTTTGCGGAAAAAAATATGGACTACAATTGCGTGCTGGACAAATCAGCCTGCAGCCTCGATGAGATATTTTCTCCACAATATCAGGCAGTGCTGTTTGCACCGGAGGCTAAAACAAGACAGTGGCTCTATAAAAAAGAAGTGCAGAATGAGACCGTGAAAAAGTATTATCTGGAATACATGGAGTACAATAGTGCGCAGATAGAAAAGGTGGCTGAATTTCTGAGCGAATAAACCGGAAAATAACGCATTTATAGAACCAATAAATGTAGTTGGTTAATCAATGAATGCCATATCTTAATAGCATGTTTGGTTTTTCTTATGGTTATATTCTAGCACCAACCCAAAACCCAGCCCAACATCCGGAAAAATCTGTGAAAAAGTAGCTGAAACTACAGAAATCCCTAAAACAGCACCCAAAATCCAACCCAAAAGCCGGAAAAAATCTGTGAAAAAGTAGCTGAAACTGCAGAAATCCCTAAAACAGCACCCAAAATCCAGCCCAAGAGGAGCCGGAAAAGACCCGGGAAAAAGTAGCTGAAACTGCAGAAATCCCTAAAACAGCACCCAAAATCCAGCCAAAAAGCCGGAAAAAATCCGAGAAAAAGTAGCTGAAACTGCAGAAATCCCTAAAACAGCTCCCAACCCCAGCCTGTTTTTTATATTTACATCGTGCTATCCTTTTAACTCAGTGCGAAACGCTTTCGGCTCACAACTGTGAAGGTACTGAACAGTTACATAAAATTATAATAAATAGCATATTATTATTGACATACTAATGATGATTACTTATGATGAAAATTGCTAAAAAAATGTCAAGGAAACATATAAACGTGAAAAAACAAAATCCAATAGCCCTGTTACCAATAGCAGTATTTCTCGTACTGTATCTGGGATTGGGAATACTTTTTGAATATATAATGAAAATTCCGATGGGATTTTATAATGTGCCCATCATAATAGCATTTCTCGTGGCAATACTAGTGGCGTGTCTGCAGAACCATAGTGTGAAATTCGACCAAAAGCTAGAGATAATGGCACAGGGACTGGCTGACAAAAATATCATAACAATGCTGCTCATTTTCCTTACCGCGGGAGCATTCGTGGGTGTAGTAGGTCGAAGCAGTGCGGAGAGCGTGGCATATTTCATGCTGTCACTGATACCGGCAAGGTTCGCGGTGATGGTGCTTTTTGTTGTGGCATGCTTTGTGTCTATTGCGATGGGGACATCGGTTGGAACCATAACACTGATTGTGCCGATAGCGGCAGCAGTATCGGATGCATCGAGCTTTGGTCTGCCGCTTTGTATAGGCTCCGTAATGGGTGGCGCGATGTTCGGAGACAACCTTTCCTTTATATCAGATACGACCATTGCCGCATGTAACGGACAGGGCTGTCAGATGAAGGACAAGTTCAGGGAGAATTTTTTCATTGCACTTCCGGCGGCAGTAATGACGCTGGTTGTTATAGCAATTCTGTCATTCAGGACAGATATCGCGGGCGCTGTATCGCAGGAATATCATCTGTTGCAGATAGTACCGTATATTCTCGTGCTGTTCGGTGGAATTGCTGGAATAAATGTATTTGTAGTGCTTATAATAGGAATCATATCGGGAACGGTCATAATGCTCGCAACAGGAAATACAGCACCATACGATCTGCTTACCAATATGGGAAGTGGAGCGTCAGGCATGTTTGAAACCTGTATGGTTGCAGTGCTTGTGGCAGCCATGTGTGCGCTGATCCGTGAATATGGTGGCTTTGATGCCCTGCTTTCGGGTATTTACAGGATGTTCAGGGGCAAAAGAGGTGGACTGCTCGGTATGGGACTTCTGGTAGGACTTATCGATATTGCCACTGCCAACAACACAGTTGCTATAGTTATGGCAAATCCGATAGCAAAGGAAATGGCTCAGAAATATGATATAACCCCACGTAAAACAGCGTCTATACTGGATACATTTTCGTGCATTTTTCAGGGGATGATACCATATGGAGCGCAGATGCTCGTGGCCATATCGGCAGTACACGAGCTGGGGCATGATTTGTCAGCCTTTAATATACTGCCGTATCTGTTTTATCCGATGCTTCTGCTGGTAAGCTCGCTGGTGGCGGTTTTTGTTGTTGAAAATGGGAGAAAATTTAATTGAAAATGAAGTTTAAAGCGAAAAAATAATGAGGTTATAAATGAAATGCCGGATAGAAATATGATATTTCATCCGGCATTTATTATGTATCAATTAATTCTACCTTTGATGTTTGATATAGGATTTTTGTCATCATTTGTCGTCTGTCTGATATGGTTTGTCAACCAGTGTGTATAGAATCTCGATTATGTTGTAAAGCTGCGTGAATATCCACATAATAAAAAGGGAAAACGTAGCACGATTGTGGATATGTAGTGACAAAACATGAAAAGGTGGCTGAATTTCCGGGAAACAGTCACGAAATAAATACGATTAAACAGGTGGGAATAGGGGTGTTTTTGAAAAAAAGCATAAAAAATACTGCATACGTGTTATACTACATTATATAGATGTCGTATGAAATATGAACGATAAACACATAAATAAACACAGGATATGAGAAGTAATCGCAATCACAAATATATTTTGTGAAATATAACAATTGCTTTCTCATAGGAAAAGGAGATAAAAATGCCGGAAAACAGTAGCTGTAGCAGCGCGGGAAGCTGCACAAAATCAAGCTGCGAGGGCTGTGCATCACATAATGGCGGACCACAGAGCTTCCTCGTAGAGCAGAATAAATTTTCAAACATCAAGCATGTAATAGGTGTTGTCAGCGGAAAGGGCGGAGTAGGAAAATCATTCGTCACATCCTCACTGGCGGTAAATATGGCAAAGAAGGGCTACAAGGTAGGTATCCTCGATGCCGATATCACAGGACCGTCAATACCAAAGATGTTTGGTGCACATGACCAGATACTCGGAGATGAAAACGGCCTGATGCATCCGTATGAGACAAAAGAGGGCATCAAGCTCATCTCAGTAAACCTGCTCATGGACAACGAGGAGGATCCGGTTATCTGGAGAGGCCCAGTCATTGCCGGAGTAGTAAAACAGTTCTGGAACGAGACAGCATGGGGCGATATAGACTATCTATTCGTTGATATGCCACCGGGAACAGGAGATGTACCTCTCACCGTATTCCAGTCTCTCCCGGTAGATGGAATCGTAATCGTCACATCACCACAGGAGCTTGTCAATATGATTGTCAAAAAGGCCTACAACATGGCAGAGGCAATGCATATCACAGTGCTTGGTGTGGTAGAAAACTTCAGCTATCTCAAATGCCCTGACTGCGGCAAGGAGATAAAGCTTTTCGGAGAGAGCCATATAGACGAGATTGCCAAAGAGCTTTCAGTACCGGTACTTGGCAAGCTGCCACTCGATACATCATATGCAGCTATCGCCGATAAGGGTGATTTCTATAGCATAGAAAACGACCACCTCGCAAAAGCAACCGAAGTACTTGAGCGTATTTAAATATTTTGTAACTGTTCAGTATCTATATAGTTACAATATTTCTTTATGAAGCAGGCATATATATCCGCCAGGTGCGGTATATATGCCTGTATTTTATATGTAATTATATCCATAACGTAAAAGGCGATTGCCACGGATTCAGGTGCCGCAGACAACACACCCGGAATCGCATAGCGTAGCTCACAGCTGTGTGGTCTGCGGCACCTGAATCCGTGGCATTCGCCCCGCACTATTAAATATTAAACTTTCTTTAAATATGCAATTTCTCTATTTACATTTCGTTCCATTGGCTTCATAATCATATTACCCACGGATTAAACAATAGTTTTTATACTCAAAATTTACGAAAACAACCAAAAAAGGAAAAAAGAGTTAATTTTATTATCAATATTTACCCAAAAATAATAATTTTAACGTCAATTTTTATAAAAAAATGCCCTTGTTTTTGTGCATATTTTTGTCTATATTATCATGTAGTAAAGAGAAGGTAAAAGAAAGGCAAATAGGAGGAAAATATGAAGAAAATATTTGATGTATTGAATGTCGTTAAACAAAAACTCTTTGTAAAGAAAGACAAGATTCATTCAGAAAAATATTATCGCAGAATTGATTTTTTAAATAAATATTCGCTTTTATTCCATGCGATCATAGCTATGGCTATCGTATTTATAGTGGAGATTATCTCGCGCAGGAGCTTTATCTCTGCATGTAAGTTCGTAGATGCACATACACTTGCGTTCATGTACAACTCATTTTTAGTGTTTGTATCATTTTCACTTGTGTATCTGTTCAGGCGCAGAGCTTTTGCAAGGGTAATAATTACAGGCTTTTGGACTATCCTCGGAATCATCAACGGCTGTGTGCTTTCAAACCGTGTCACACCGTTTGGTTATACTGATTTAAAGTGTATTCCGGAGCTTTTAGCCATGAACAATACCAGCTATTTTACAGCACAGCAGGCTACAATAGTTGTATTTGGACTTGGCGCATTTGTACTGTTTCTTGTGGCACTTTTTATCAAGGGACCTAAATATACAGGAAAAATCCGTTATGCAGGCATTTCAGTGGCATTTTTAGCACTGCTTTTCGTGGCAATCCCTGTCACAACCAATGTGGCACAGAATACCAATGTGGTTGCCAGCTACTATTCAAACATCGCCCAGGGCTATGATGATTATGGCTTTGTATACTCATTCTCGTCTACCGTAGTGGACCGTGGAATGAAAAAGCCGGAGGACTACAATAAGCAGAATGTGGAAGATGTAGAGCAGAAGGTCAATTCTCAGAAGCAGACCACCACAGTGAACGGAAAGACCGGTCCAAACATCATCTGTGTGCTTTTAGAGTCATTCTGTGACCCGGACGAGATTAATTTCCTTCAGGTGAATGAGGATCCTATTCCTACATTCCATGAGCTTGAGAAAAACTATTCAAGCGGATATCTGAATGTACCTGTAGTCGGAGCAGGAACTGCTAACACAGAGTTTGAGATGCTTACAGGACTCAGCATGCAGTATTTCGGTACAGGAGAGTATCCATACAAGACTATCTTAAAGCAGACAGATTGCGAGAGCATTGCCTCTGATTTATCTAAGATTGGATATGCAACACATGTAGTGCACAACAACGGCGGTAATTTCTACAGCCGTACCAATGCATTTTCTAAGATGGGCTTTGATACCTTTACAAGCAAGGAGCTCATGAATATCACAGAGTACACTCCAAACGGAAGCTGGCCTACAGATGATATTCTCGTCAGCGAGGCTATGAAGACCTTTGATGCTACACCGGATCAGTCTGATTTTACTTATATCATCACAGTTGGCACTCACGGTGACTATCCAAAGGAGCCTGTTATTGAAAATCCTACATACACCGTATCAGGTGTTGAGGACGAGGGTATGAAAAATGCCTGGACATATTATGTAAACCAGCTCAACGAGGCTGACCGCTTCATCAAGGAGCTCACAGATGAGCTTTCTAAGAGAGATGAGGACACCATCGTTGTTATGTTTGGCGATCACCTTCCTACAATGGGACTTCAGAATTCTGATATGAAGTCAGGTGATATCTACAAGACAAAGTACATCACATGGAACAACATGGGACTGCCAAAGGAGGATGCTGACCTTTATGCTTACCAGCTTCTTGCCCAGACTACAGACACTGTAGGTATCCATGAGGGAACTATCATGAATTATCATCAGACTCAGATGAACAGTACAGATGAGGCATCATATCAGGATGGTCTTGACCTGTTACAGTACGATATCCTTTATGGAAAGCGCTACTGCTACAACGGCACAGATTTATATCCGGCTTCAGATCTTGTCATGGGAATTGACAAGGTGGACATCACAAATGTGTCTGATTCATCGACCGGTGATACAGTATATATTTACGGTCATAACTTTACCAACTGGAGTAAGGTTTATATCAACGACTCCAAGGTGGCTTCGACTTATCTCTCAGCAGGTGTGCTTGCTATCAAGAAGGAAGACATCAGTGATGGTGATGAGATAACTGTGTGCCAGGTTGGATCTAGTGATACCATTTTCAGAAAGTCTGAGAATGCGTATACATATGTGGATCCTGCAGTGGAGCACGACAGTGAGTCGGAGACAGATGAATCGACAGATAACCAGTAGAAAAATATAGTTTATATGCGCCGTCCATGGCGCATATAATCCTTGCCCCGCCGTCCTTGGCGGGGCATTTCTGCGTTTTATGGGCATAATTTCTACAGTATCTAGGCAGCTTCGTGCTTGTAAAATATAGGTATGATATTTATTTAGATATAATGATATGCGGGTCACTAAGGTATACATCGAATTGCATGCAAGCATGCATCGATGATACCTTTTGACCCTTTAATCATATAATTAATGGGTTGAAAATTGTGCATATTGATGATACAATTTCTACGGTTAAGAGTTTGGTAGGATTTACGGACGTGACAGATATCTGCAGGCCGGTGATGTATACCGAATTTAATACTTTAATTGTAGAAATTAAGAATCTATGTATGGAGGTGAATTTCATGGACAGTAGTGATGGTCTTGGGCGAAGTAAGAACAACATCGGTGCTGATATACAAGTGAGTATTGTATTGGCAGGCATAGTGGATTCTGTCCGTGGAAGGATTCATCACCGGACAGTTTTTAGAGGTACAGTGTAGGCATATTAAGGAATATCAGCTTATGCCGTACTGTGTTTTGCTGTGCACAAATGCATACTTGTTTATATATCAGGGCACCGTTAGGTGCTTTTTTCGTGCGCAAATTTATAGAGTGCACGGGTTTCGTCCTTTCTATCATGGAATGATTTTTATGCTTCAGAATCACGGGATTTTGGAGAACCACATATGTTTATTTTATGTGGAAAATGCTATCGGAAATGAGAAAGGAGAGAAATTGAGATGAATACAAAGAAATACGAAGAGCTTCTTGTTCTATTGAGAAGCCACAAAACGGATAAGGAAATTCTGGAGGTTTTGTCAGATTATCATGAGAATGATATTGCTGATATGCTTGCAGGAATGAACGAGAAGGAGCGCAAACGTCTTTACAGGCTCCTTGGAACACAGCGGACAGCTGAGATTTTTGCATATCTTGATGAGCCGCAGGCCTATTTTGATGAGCTGTCTGTGGAGCAGGCTGCCAGGGTAGTATCGCTGATGGATTCGGATGATGCTGTCGATTTGCTTGAAAATCTGGAGGATGAGGACAAGAAGGAGATTGTAGAGCATCTGGATGAGGAAGCGGAAAAGGATGTCAGGATGCTTCTGTCATATGACGATGATGAAATCGGCAGCTATATGACAACCAACTACATCTGTATTCCGGGCGGCCTGACAGTGAAGCAGGCTATGAGCCAGCTCGTGAGGCAGGCGGGCGAAAACGACAATATCATGACTATATATGTGGTTGATTCAGATGAATGCTTTGCGGGAGCTATTGATTTAAAGGATTTGATCACAGCCAGGGAGGGCATGAATCTGGAAAGCATTATAGCCCATTCATATCCATATGTGCTCGACCATGAGAAAATCGATGATTGTATCGATACAATCAAGGACTACGCTGAGGATTCAATTCCGGTGCTCTCAAAGGATAAGCATATACTCGGAGTCATCACATCTGATGATATTGTAGAGATGGTAGACAATGAGATGGGTGAGGACTATGCAAAGCTCGCCGGACTGACCGCAGAGGAGGATCTGAAGGAAACCACGCTGCAGAGCATGAAAAAGAGAATGCCATGGCTTATCATCCTGCTTTTTTTGGGAATGATAGTGTCTTCCGTAGTCGGAATATTTGAGAATGTGGTAGCGGCTTTGCCGATAGTCATCTGCTTCCAGTCGCTGGTACTTGACATGGCAGGAAACGTAGGAACACAGTCACTGGCTGTCACAATCAGAGTACTCATGGATGAGAATCTAAGCGGTAAGCAGAAGCTTTTGCTTGTAGTAAAAGAGGTAAGAATAGGCCTTGTAAATGGTGGCTTGCTTGGAATAATGGCACTTGTATTTCTCGGAATATATGTGCATCTGTTCAAGGGCTACACATGGATTGGAGCATTTGCGGTATCAGGCTGTGTAGGAGTTTCACTGCTTGTGGCAATGGCAATTTCAAGCCTTGTGGGCACAGTGATTCCGATGTTTTTCCACAAGATAAAGATTGACCCGGCGGTTGCGTCAGGCCCGCTTATTACGACGGTGAATGATCTGGTGGCAGTTGTGACCTATTATGGACTGGCATTTCTTTTCCTGATTGAATTGTAATATCAGACGTGGTACTTAAATATTTAGAATATATAAAAGCCTGGAAAGAGTTGAGTTTTTATTGGCTTTATTTGGTAACTAGTGTATACTATTTGCATATAACAGCTGCGTTAAGCAGATATAAATACACATAAAAGAAAGGTATAATCATGGACATCGTATTAGGAAATTACAAAGGATTAAAGGCAAACATCCCTTATATTGCATATACAGAGGAGGATGTTAATTCACAGATAGCGACACTTCTTTCAGGAAATCCTGTCAGAGAGCAGAAAACAGGCCCGTTAGCAATGGGCGACACGGCAGTAATCGACTACGAGGGCTTTAAGGACGGAGTTGCGTTTGAGGGCGGAAAGGCTGAGAAATATCCTCTGGGAATCGGTTCAGGCTCTTTTATTCCGGGCTTTGAGGAGCAGCTTGTAGGCATGGAAATCGGTGAGGACAGAGACATCAATCTCTCATTCCCTGAGCAGTATCATGCGCCGGAGCTTGCAGGCAAAGCGGTTGTTTTCAAGGTTAAGTTGCACGAGATTTACAATGAGAAGGAAGCAGAGCTGAACGATGAGTTTGCAGCATCTCTCAATTTCCCTGAGGTACAGTCAGTGGAGGATTTAAAGAAATATATCAACGAGTATCTTGAGTACCAGGTAGAGGCAAGAAAGGCTGATGCGGCAAGAGAAAAGCTCTATGACCAGATTCTTGAAAGCAGCTCATGCCTTGTGCCGCCACAGGCAGTAGAGACAGCGGTAAATATGCAGCTTCAGCAGATGGCAGCATCATTTGCACAGCAGGGTGTGGCTATGGAGCAGTATCTTCAGATGACAGGCAAGACTATGGATAGCTTAAAGGATGAACTCAAGCCTGTAGCACAGAAGCAGGTCAAGCTTGAGGCTGTTCTCGATGAAATCATCAGAGTGGAAAATATCACTGTATCTGACGAGGAGATGGATGAGCAGTATGAGCTTATTTCACAGAAGTATGGTCAGCCTGTTGACGTTGTAAAGCAGGTGATTCCAAAGGCACAGCTCAAGCCGGATTTACTTCGTATGAAGGCATCACAGCTCATCATAGATGCGGCTGAGATTATCATGGAAGAAAGCGGAAAATAATGTATAGAATATTTTTGGTTGAGGATGACGAGACCATAGCAAAGCTTGTCAGAAGACATTTGGAAAAATGGGATTATGATGTGCATGTGGTGCAGAAATTTGATGCTGTAATGTCAGAATTTGCATCATTTGATCCGCATCTTGTGCTTATGGATATCGGTCTGCCGTTTTACAATGGGTATCACTGGTGTACGGAAATCAGAAGGGTATCAAAGGTTCCTGTGGTTTTCCTGTCATCCGCAGCTGATAATATGAATATAGTGATGGCAGTCAGTATGGGGGCTGATGACTTTATAGCAAAGCCGTTTGACCTCGATGTGCTGACCGTAAAGATACAGGCTATCATCAGGCGCTGCTATGATTTTGGCGCAAACAACAGTGTTTTGGAGCATAATGGCGCCATGCTCAATATATCTGATGCCACCATAACCTATGACGACAAAAGGCTCGAGCTTACGAAGAATGAGCTCAAAATATTGCAGACACTTTTTGACAACAAAGAAAGGATTGTATCACGCAGCCTTCTAATGGAAAAGCTGTGGGAGAGTGATGCGTATGTGGACGAGAATACACTTTCGGTGAACGTCAACAGGCTGCGTAAAAAGCTGGATTCTATAGGGCTTGAGAGCTTTATTGTCACAAAAAAGGGGCTTGGGTACAGGCTGGGGTGAGAGGTCATGGCAAAAATACAAAACAAACCGCATCTGACAAATTTTATAAAACAAAACTATATATGGATTCTGATGATAGTTACAATGTCATGTATCCATTTGCTTTACATGTACCTGATTGGTGCGCGCAAACAGGATCTGGTGTATGCGGCAGTGCTTGATGCAATACTTCTTCTGATAACAGTTTTGGTTGGATTTTTCAGATATAGCAGCAAGGTAAAAGCTCTAAGCAATGCTTTAAAGCGTCCGGTTGAGGAACAGGCACAGCTTCCGGAAGCAACAGATGATGTGGAGATACTTTATCATCGGCTGCTGGAAAATCAAAGTATTGCAAGAAGTGAGTCAGAAAGCGGTGCTGCAATCAGACAATCACAGATGAGAGATTATTACTCAATGTGGGTGCACCAGATAAAGACCCCGATATCGGCTATGAAACTACTGCTTGAGGCAGAGCGGGAGGAGCTTGGGCAGTTTATATGTGATGATGAACAGAGTCAGTGCCATATAGGCGATATGACCGGTGGGAATATCGGTGCTGCCGGATTAAATGCTGCTTTGAAACAACAGGCTGTACTCACAGAGCTGTCAGATAACATGGACTCGTTTGAGGACGAATTGTTCCGCATAGAGGAATATGTCAGTATGGCTTTGCAGTATCAGCGTGTGAGCAGCACCGAAAATGATTTTGTGCTTGAAAAAGTCAGTGTGGATGGTGTCATACGTGACACCATTAAAAAATATGCAAAAATTATGATACGAAGGCATATTGGGATAAATTATTCAGGAACCGGGCAGGTGGTATATACTGACGGAAAATGGATTGCATTTATGCTGGAACAGATACTTTCAAATGCCATAAAATATACACCGCAGGGTTTTGTTACAATAGAAACTGCAGAGGAAAAAGACCGGTTTTTTATTACAATAAAGGATACCGGAATAGGAATCAAAGCCGAGGATCTGCCACGCGTTTTTGAAAAGGGCTACACAGGCTACAATGGTCATGCCGATAAGAAGGCTACAGGAATTGGGCTTTATCTGTGCAGGCAGATGGCAGACAAGCTGGGGCATACAATCCGCATGGAGTCAGAGATTGGAAAAGGAACTAAGGTGTGGATAGGGTTTGATCTGGATTATGCAGATACGAGAGATTAGGATAAATCGGTGTAATAAGTTTGACTGGAAATTGTATCCAAAATCAGATATAATAATATATTATGAGAAATAAAAGAGTATGTGATTATATAGCGGAAGCTATTCAGAATGAAATTTTATCAGGACGTATGTCATCAGGAGTGCCATTGCGACAGGAAGAGCTTGCGGATAGTCTCGGTTATTCGAGAATACCAATCAGGGAGGCATTGCAGATACTTGAGTCGCAGGGATTGGCAAAGAGACTGGCAACAAGGCATGTGGTGGTGGCTGATTTTTCGGACGAGGTGATAACGGAAATTTATGAGCTGCTTTCAGATGTGGAGATAAAACTGCTAAAGGGCATGCTGCAGTCTGGTATATGTTTATGGGATAAAGCGGTCAGTGATAACAGTGAGCAGCCCAATTGCGTACATGAGCCATCTGCTATAAATGAAAAATTGTCTGCAGAGCTGCAGTTTCATGAGACAATTATATCCAATAGTCATAACGAGTATTTTACACATATTCTTGAAAATGGTCTTTGGTGCTATATCAGGTTTGCGGTTGAAGAGACGGCAGCAGGCAGGGAAAATGCGCGAAGACTTGAGCTGTTATCGAAAATAGCAGAGGCATATTCGGATAAGGATATAAAGATTGTCAGAGAACTTTTGGGAGAATATTTTGGAAGTCTTTGTGAGGCTGTTATAGCAGAGAGGGCAGAAAGCAGCAGGTAATTGGTGACTTATTTTATACTGAATAATGACAGATGATTAGGAAGCATATAAAATTAAAAGATAACAAGAGGAAAAAGTAATTATGATAGGACTTAAACCGATAAAGATTCCGTCAGCGAAGGAGCGTGTAGCATCGGAGCTGCGCAAGGCAATTTTGTCAAAACAGCTAAAAGAGGGAGAAAATCTTACATTGGAAAGTGTAGCGCAGCAGCTTAATGTATCTATAACTCCCGTGCGTGAGGCTTTTCAGATATTAGCGCATGACGGACTTATCAAGCTAAGACCGAATAAGGGAGCAATAGTACTTGGAATTACAGAGACGTACATAAGGGAGCACTATCAGCTTAGAGGCATACTCGAGAGCGCATGTGCAGGTTTTGCTGCTTCACCTGATATCGATATCAGCAAGATAGAGCAGTCATACCTGGATGCAAGGGAGATGACAGCTTCCGGAGATTATAGCAGATATGCGGATTTAAACCGTGAGTTTCATAGTGAAATCTGGGCAGCATCCGGCAACAAAAAGATGGAAAATATGATCGCAGAACTGTGGAACGGACTTTCAATGGGCAACATGGTCACAGAGGAGGAATATGCGGGCATTTCTATAAAGGAGCATGAGGCTATATACGAAGCAATCAAGGCTCATGATGTGCAGCTTGCACAGCGGAGGATGTACGAGCATATCATGCGTAGTCGTGATGATATGCTGACATATTATGTGTAGATGTAAGTTACTAATTTAACACATTACTTGTAATAGATGCACAAATTGAATAGGTGGAATATATATAAATTGCCGAAATTGTCAAAAAGGTATTGACGATTTCGGTTTTTTGTTATATCTTAAACTCAGAAATTGGATACAATATCAAATATCAAATATTAAACGGAGGAGGAAAATGATATGAGTCCAGCAACAATAACACTTTTATTCTTATTGTTTGCCGTTGTGATGTTCGTGTGGGAAAAGATTCCGCTTGGGGTTACATCCATGATAGTATGTGTCGGTCTTGTTATCACAGGAGTACTGGATTGGAAAACAGCTTTTTCAGGATTTACTGACAGCAATGTAATTCTTTTCGTAGCGATGTTTATCGTCGGAGGAGCATTGTTTGAAACCGGTATGGCAAACAAAATTGGAGGAGTGGTCACACACTTCGCCAAAACAGAGAGGCAGCTTATCATAGCAATCATGGTGATTGTGGGACTGATGAGCGGAGTACTTTCAAACACAGGAACTGCAGCAGTTCTCATTCCGGTAGTTATCGGAATTGCAGCAAAATCAGGATACTCGAGATCGAGACTTCTTATGCCACTTGTTTTTGCAGCAGCCATGGGTGGAAATTTATCTCTCATCGGTGCACCGGGAAATCTCATAGCACAATCAGCTATGGGAGAGATTGGACTTAGCTTTGGATTTTTCGAGTATGCAAAGGTAGGACTTCCGATACTTATAGCAGGTATTCTGTACTTTGCATTTATAGGATACAAATTCCTGCCTGAAAAGCAGGGCAGTACGGAAAGCTCATATGATGAGCAGAAGGATTTTTCAAATGTGCCTAAATGGAAACAGATGATGTCATTGATTATCTTAATCCTTACACTTTTGGGAATGATTTTCGAGGACAAGATTGGCATCAAGCTTTGTGTCATCGGCTGTGTCGGAGCACTTGCCCTTATCATTACAGGCGTTATTAGTGAGAAAAACGCACTTAAATCAATAGATTTGAAAACCATTTTCTTATTTGGTGGAACTCTTTCACTTGCAGCGGCGCTTCAGGAGACCGGGGCAGGCGAAGAAATCGCAACAGCGGTTATCGGTATACTTGGCAAAAATCCATCACCATACGTTCTCACATTCGTAGTGTTCATGCTTTGCTGTGTACTTACGAACTTTATGTCAAATACCGCCACCACAGCACTTTTGGTTCCAATCTGCGTATCAATTGCCACAGAGATTGGAGCTGACCCGAGTGCAGTACTTATGGCATGTGTTATCGGTGGTTCATGTGCATACGCCACACCTATCGGTATGCCTGCCAACACAATGGTCATTACAGCCGGAGGATACACTTTCAAGGATTATGCAAAGGCCGGTATTCCACTTATAGTAGTGGCGACCATTGTAAGTATGGTCTTACTGCCGATTTTCTATCCGTTCTTCCCATAAGAACGGATGGGAGTGGGTAAACAATAAATTAATATTTAATTATTTACAAGATTTATATTAGGAGGAAAAACTATGTCAAACGAGAAACAGGTAGAACAGCTTACCACCTATATGGCAAATTTTATCGCTCATATAGCAAAAAAATTACCGGATGATGTCATTGCAAAACTGACAGAACTCCGTGACAAAGAGGACAGTCCTCTTTCAAAAACAATCTATGATACAATGTTTAGAAATCAGGAGCTTGCGGTAAAACTTAACCGCCCAAGCTGCCAGGATACAGGAGTACTTCAGTTCTGGGTTAAATGTGGAACAAAATTCCCACTTATTGATGAGCTTGAGGGACTTTTAAAAGAGGCAGTTGTAAAAGCTACATTTGAGGCTCCTCTTCGTCACAACAGTGTTGAGACTTTCGATGAGTACAACACAGGCAAGAACGTTGGAAAAGGAACACCTACAGTATTCTGGGATATCGTGCCAAACAGCGACAAATGCGAGATCTACACATACATGGCAGGAGGTGGATGTACACTTCCGGGAAAAGCTATGGTACTTATGCCTGGAGAGGGCTATGAAGGAGTTACAAAATTCGTAATGGATGTTATGACTACTTATGGTTTAAATGCATGCCCACCTCTCCTGGTAGGTGTAGGTGTAGCAACATCTGTTGAGACAGCAGCACTTTTATCAAAGAAAGCACTCATGCGTCCAATCGGATCTCACAATGAGAACGAGAGAGCCGCAAAGATGGAAACACTTCTCGAGGATGGTATCAATGCTATCGGCCTTGGACCTCAGGGAATGGGCGGAAAATACTCAGTAATGGGTGTAAATATCGAGAACACAGCCCGCCATCCATCTACAATCGGTGTAGCCGTAAACGTAGGCTGCTGGAGCCACAGACGCGGACACATTGTTTTTGATAAGGACCTTAACTATACAATCACAACACATTCGGGGGTGGAATTATAATGGTAGAGAGAATTAATGGAAAAACAATTTTAACAACACCAATCTCAGCAGAGGATCTTAAAGGAATAAAAATAGGAGATATTGTATACTTAAATGGAAGCATGACAACATGCCGTGACGTAGCACACCGACGTCTCGTTGAGGAGGGAAGAGAACTTCCGGTAGACGTAAGAAACAATGCTATTTTCCATGCAGGACCAATCATCCGTCCACTCGAGAATGACAAATTTGAGATGGTATCTGTTGGACCGACAACAAGTATGCGTATGGAGAAATTCGAGTACGAGTTCGTAAAAGAGACCGGCGTACGTGTTATCATCGGAAAAGGTGGTATGAAAGAGAATACAGAGCGTGCATGTAAAGAGTTCGGTGCCATTCACTGCGTATTCCCGGCAGGAAATGCAGTAGTAGCCGCAACAGAGGTTGAGGAAATCGTCCGCGCAGAGTGGAGAGATCTCGGAATGCCTGAGACACTCTGGAACTGCCGTGTGAAAGAGTTTGGCCCACTTATCGTATCTATAGATGCAGAGGGTAACAACTGGTTCGAGCAGCAGAAAGTTGAGTTCAACAAGAAAAAAGATGCAGCAACAGAGGAAATCTGCAAGCAGGTAGGATTCATCAAATAGTTGCCGGAGCCTGGTATCAAATTTATTTAGAACCCAATTGCCATGAAAGTATTCTGGCAAAATATATACCCGCAGAATGCGGGAGAAAACATAAAAAAATATAATTTTTCGCGCAAAGGCTCTCACATAATTTGACTATTATGTGGGAGCTTTTAGATATATGAAATTAGAATAGTATGATAATTATTTCCATAGGATATTAAAATAAATTACTGCAATAAAAAAGATTATTGCCGGTAACTAAAAAAGAGAGGAATAAATGATAATGAAGCAATTCCTGAGAAAAACAATGAAAAATGTAGCAGCCTACGTGGAACTTTTTCTGTCGGCAGTACTGGTGTTTGTGATAGTGGTGCTTATTATAAAGCTTATAGGGCAGTGCTTTTTTGATATATGGCATGATAAAATTAAACTGGAGTATTACATGGAATATATCATGTCGCTTGCAATCGGCGTGGAGTTTGTGAAAATGCTCTGTACTCATAAGCCGGGCACGATCATAGAGGTGCTTTTGTTTGCGACAGCCAGGCAGATGATCGTGGAGCATCTCAATGTATATGAGACACTTGTCGGAATAGGTGCGATAGCGGCGCTTTTTGCCATCAGAAAATTCCTTTTCTGCAGCTTTGATGAGGCAGACCACATGATATGCCGTGGCAGCCAGACGGTAGCGAGGGCGAATTTTATTTCCGGAACAAATATACCGGAGGAAAAGACAAAGCTGCTTAGAGATGTGATAAGCGAAAAATTGCAGGATGAGGGTAAAAATGTGTCAATCGGAGCCTGTGTGTATTACCAGGATTGTGCGCTCAGAGTTGATAATGTGAAGCAGGGCGTTGTCACAAGAGTCGAGGTAATTAAAAATCTGTAGATAAAAGGAGGATCAGCACATCTGTGCCAATCCTCTTTTTGCTACTCCAGATTAAGTTTCTTTGTCATTTCTTACAAAAATGTAAGATACGAGGTCGAAATGTAAGCTGATTCGATAGCATACATTCCGGTCTTTTGTTATTATAATTACATGAAGCGGCAACAATGTAAGTTGTGAAGCCGATTATGACGTCATATTTAAAATAAATGTAACAAAAATATAAGCTTAAATAACATTGTAGAAATAATCGCGAAGGAGCATTGAAATGGCAATCTTAGAAGTAAGTAACCTCAAAAAAATATATACCACCAGATTTGGTGGCAATCAGGTACAGGCATTAAAAAACATCAATTTCTCTGTAGAGGAAGGTGAGTATGTGGCAATCATGGGAGAGTCCGGCTCAGGAAAGACGACACTTTTAAATATTCTCGCGGCACTTGATAAGCCGACAGCGGGAGAGGTACTCTTAAATGGAAAGAACCTTGTCTCATTGAAGGAAAAGGAGATATCTGCCTCCAGACGTGAGCATCTGGGCTTCGTATTTCAGGATTTTAATCTGCTTGACAATTTTTCACTGAAGGACAATATCTTTTTACCACTTGTGCTGTCAGGTGTGGACTATAGGGATATGGAAAAAAGGCTTGCACCTATAGCTTCGCTGCTTGGAATTGAAAAGCTGCTTAATAAATATCCATACGAGGTGTCAGGAGGACAGAAGCAAAGGGCAGCAGTGGCACGTGCGATAATAACAAATCCCGAATTAATTTTGGCTGATGAGCCAACAGGAGCACTGGATTCAAAGGCAACAGACAGTCTGCTTAGGCTGTTCAACAGGATAAACGAGGACGGACAGACCATTCTCATGGTGACACACAGCACAAAGGCTGCAAGTCATGCCAACAGGGTGCTTTTCATAAAGGACGGTCAGGTGTTTCATCAGATTTACCGTGGCAATCTTACAAATGACGAGCTCTATGTGAAGATTCAGGACGCACTTATGCTGATTACGACAGGTGGTGAGAAGGATGAATAAAATATATAGCAGGCTGGCATTTACAAATATAAAAAATAATAAGACTCTCTATATGCCTTACATTATATCGGGAATGGTCATGATAGCCATGTTTTATGTGATGATGTTTCTAAACAACTCAAAGGGACTTGGCAAGGTGCCGGGTGCGGAGATATTGGTGGATATAATGGGGCTTGGATGCGGAATAATAGCGATTTTTTCATATATATTTTTGTTTTATACAAACAGCTTTATCATCAAAAGGCGCAAGAAAGAGGTAGGAATATACAATATTCTTGGCATGGAAAAACGTCATATCGCGAGAGTTTTGATAATTGAGACACTTACCGTAGCACTCGCAGCAATAGTATCCGGAATTATAGCCGGTATTTTATTTTCTAAGCTGTTGATTATGTTTCTTTATAGAATTATAAATATTAAAGCGCAAATTAATTTCACTGTATCTACTAGCGCTGTCGTAAATACAATACTTATTTTTGGAGTGCTGTATTTTCTTACTCTCATCTATAACCTGATGCAGGTGAAGCTTGCTAATCCGATAGAGCTGCTTCGCGGTGGCAATGTCGGTGAGAAAGAGCCGAAGAGCAAATGGCTTATCGCTATAATCGGACTAGGCTGTCTTGCCGGGGGATATTATATTGCGATTACCACAAAGAGCCCTCTTCAGGTGCTTTCACTGTTCTTTGTCGCAGTGCTGCTTGTCATCGTCGGAACGTATCTTTTATTTATTTCAGGAAGCATTGTGATACTTAAGGCACTCAGGAAAAACAAGAAGTTTTACTATAATAAAAAGCATTTTGCGGCGGTTTCAGGGATGATTTACAGAATGAAGCAGAATGCGGGCGGACTAGCGAGTATATGCGTGCTTTCCACAATGGTGCTGGTTGTTGTTTCCACAACCGTGAGTATGTATGCGGGCATGGAGGGAGAACTTAAGCAGAGATATCCTTCGGATATCAGTGTATATAGCTGGTATAAGGAAGTGCCGGATGATGTGAATCTGGATGATGCACTTAAAGAAGCTGCTGCGGATTCGGATAAAATAATAGCTGACTCTGCTTGTAATGTTAAAGACAGCAAAAGCTACACTTATTTTAGCTGGACAGTGTTTAGAGAGGGGACAGAGTTTAAGCCGGTGTTAAGTTTCGATAACGATATTTCCCTGTTGTATTTTGTCACAGGAGATGAAATTGATGAGATGGAGACCGGCTTTAAAGAGAGGCTGAATAAAAAAATCCCACAGCTTGATACCGGTTCGGTGGCTGTTTATGGAACGGAAAAGTTTAATGGCGATATAATTAATCTGTTGGGCAAAGAATTTAAAGTAGCTGCGGCAGAAAAAACTGCTGTAAGTAAAGACAGCTATATGTCCTCTATGTATAGTGGTGTGTACTATGTAGTGGTAGACAGCAAGGCAACACTTGCAGAGATATTTAACCTGAACAGCTCGCTGGGAGAGGATAGTGTGCCGACTATGCTCAACAATGAAATTGATTATAATCTGTATGGCAGCAGTGAGGATAAGCTTGCTGTGGCAAAGGCTCTGGATAAGCATTTTGAGGAAAATAGTGTAAAATCAGATGTGTCAGGCTTCTATGAGGAAAGCCGTGATGCAAACAGAGAACAGATTTATGTATTGTATGGTGGCCTGTTCTTTATCGGAATATTCCTTGGAACGATGTTTCTTATGGTTACTGTGATGATTATTTTCTATAAGCAGATTTCAGAGGGCTATGATGACAAAGCACGCTATGAGATTATGGAGAAGGTGGGCATGAGCAATGACGAGGTGAAGAAATCCATTACTTCACAGGTGCGTATGGTATTTTTCCTGCCTATTATACTTGCCGCGTGTCATCTTGCAGCAGCATTTCCTCTGCTTCGCAGACTGCTTGTCATGTTCAATCTTACGGATGTTAAGCTTATTGTGGTCTGTATGGTTGCTACGCTTTTGGTGTTTATGGTCATATACTATATTGTTTTCAAGATTACTTCGAGAGCATACTACAGGATTGTGGGAAACCAGATTTAGGGGTTTCATATGAATTATGAATGCGCTATAATAGGACATAGCAATGATGCGTAAGAATATAGAGCGAGAGGAACAAGCAGTATGAGTATGACAGAAACAATTAAACTTTACGACAGGGATGCATATGCCATAGAGTTTGAGGCAGATATTATATCTTGCGAGCCGAACAAGGCAGATGATAAGCAGTTTGATATAATATTAAATCAGACTTTATTTTTCCCGGAGGAGGGCGGACAGAGCCCGGACATGGGAATACTTGGTGGCTACAGTGTCGTTGATGTGCAGATTAAGAATGGAGTCATTACTCATACGGTGGATATTTCCGCAGGTGATTGCTGCATAATGGGCAAAGAAGAGGCTCAGACAGAAAAGAAGACTGATGGACAGATTACAGGTATGGAGTGCGCTTCTGAGAAAGTAGAGCTTGCAGCAGGCGTCCACGTACATGGCAAAATAGACTGGCAGCATCGTTTTTACAATATGCAGCAGCACAGTGGAGAGCATATTTTTTCGGGAATTGTCCACCGCAGGTTTGGTTTTGAGAATGTGGGCTTTCATCTGAGTGATTCTGTAGTGACAATGGATTTCAGTGGAGTGATTTCACCGGAGGATATAGCAGAGGTGGAGCATGAGGTAAATGTAGCCATTTCAAAAAATATTCCGATAGAGGTGACATATCCGTCAAGGGATGAGCTTGCGCAGCTGGAGTACAGAAGCAAAATCGAGATTGAAGGACAGGTCAGAATAGTGACAGTGCCGGGGTATGATGTGTGTGCATGCTGTGCGCCGCATGTGAAGCGCACCGGCGAGATTGGCATGCTTAAGGTTATGAATTATCAGAATTATAAAGGAGGCGTCAGAATCAGCATCCTTTGTGGTTTCAGGGCACTGGAGGCTTTCAGACAAAAGTGCGACATCATCTCAGAGCTCATGGGGATATTTACCACAAATCAGGAGGCTATTGTGGATAACGTCACAAAGCTTAAGGCAGTAAACCAGTCGCTTAAGTCAGAGCTTGGCACTGCAAAGTCAGCGCTTTTGGATTATAAGGTAGCAGAGCTTCCTGCTGATACGGACAATGCAGTATTGTTTGAGGACGGCATTGATACGAATACAGCAAGAAATTGCGTCAATGGCCTTGTGGAGAAATATAGTGGTTTTAGTGCATTTTTTACAGGAAATGATGAGGCAGGCTATAGCTTTATTATCGGAAGCAAGAATGCAGACTGCAATACAGTTGCCGCAGCACTGAGAAATAAGCTGGGTGCCAGAGGCGGCGGTAAGCCGGTTATGGTGCAGGGCTCTGTCAAGGCAGCAAAGAGCGAGATTGAGGAAGTGCTAAAAGAGGTGCTTTAACTTTTTGAAAATATAGTTTGTGGGACGGATTAAGAACACAAAAGCGGTTTCAGGACATTGCGTCCTGAAACCGCTTTTATTGTAAAAATCATATACAAAGTTAATTATTTGTTAGATCTTCTCCAAATGTGCATCTTCTCAGCCTCTTTGATGAGCTCATCACGGAAATCAGGATGAGCAACAGAGATGATTGCCTCAGCCTTCTGCCATGTAGAAAGACCCTTTACATTTACCATACCATACTCTGTAACGATATAGTGAGTGTTGGCTCTTGTGTCAGTAACGACAGAACCATCTACAAGAGTAGGACGGATACGTGAGTGAACTACGCCCTGCTTGTCGGTGAAAGTTGAAGAGCAGCAGATAAAGCTCTTTCCACCGTTTGACATATAAGCACCGAGAACGAAATCAAGCTGTCCGCCGGCACCACTGATGTGCTTTGTGCCTGAGCTCTCTGAGCTGATCTGTCCGTAGAGGTCAAGGTCTACACAGTTATTGATTGAGATGAAATTGTCAAGTGCGGCAATATTCTTGATATCATTTGTGTAGCTTACCGGGGCACTCATGAGCTCTGGATTCTCATCGAGGTAATCGTACATCTTCTTGGTTCCGGCACCGAAGCCGTAAGCCTGACGATAACGGTCGATGTTTTTCTTTGCTCCTGTGATTTTTCCGGCCTTTGCGATGTCAACGAATGCGTCAACGTACATCTCTGTGTGTACACCGAGATCCTTGAGGTCTGACTCAGCGATGAGTGAGCCTACTGCGTTTGGCATTCCGCCGATACCGAGCTGGAGACAGGCACCGTTTGGAATCTGGTCAACGATGAGCTCTGCAACCTTCTTGTCTACATCTGTTGCAGGACCACCGGCACCAAGCTCTCCGATTGCAGGGTTGTCACCCTCAACAATGTAAGAAACCTGTGAAATATGTACATTGGCCTCTGAACCGCCGTGACAGCGAGGCATGTTTTCATTGACCTCAACGATGATTTTCTTTGAAGTCTCGCATACAGCACCGAGGTGAGATGCGTTAGGACCAAAGTTGAAGTATCCGTGTGAATCCATCGGTGCAACCTGGAACATAGCGACATCGTCAGGTGTTGTTGAATCTCTATAATAACGAGGAAGCTCTGAGTAACGGATTGGTGAGTAGAAAGAACAGCCTCTCTTGATAAGCTTTCTCTCATAACCGCCCATGTGCCATGAGTTCCATGTGAAATGCTCGCCGGCATCCTCACGCTCGAAAATGGCAAGTGGCTTAAGTAAAATACCACCACGTACATTGACATCCTTAAGTTCATCAGTTCTTCTGGCAAGTGCCTTGTCGAGGGCATCAGGTGTGCCTGTGCACCAGCCGTAGTCAACCCAGTCGCCTGATTTGACAATCTTTACTGCCTCATCTGCTGAGACAAGTTTCTGCTTGTACTCTTCTAAAAAGCTCATAAAATCCTCCTTAGATACCTAAAATGATAGTAGCAAAATGCTACGTTAAAAAAATAACAAACTCTATAACTTCTATATTATCACTTTAGAGAGGATTTTACAAGTTGGTAAATGCTGGTAGAGACTTTTATATATCGGCATGTTTTGCAGAAATATTTGTGTATTGTAAATATTGCCGGGATTTCATATAATTGAAATGGAATGTCGATAGATAAACTTATTTCTAAAGGCTATAGAATTTCAGATAAACTATATAATCAGATTTTAGCAAGGAATAATGAAGTAATTTAGAAGAGGAACAAACATGGAAAATCATACAATTGTAACACTGAAAAAAGGCGAAGGACGCACTATAAAAGCAGGCGGCGCATGGATTTTTGACAATGAAATAGACACAATCACAGGCAAATTTACGAACGGAGATATTGTTGTGGTGCACGATTTCGACGGATATCCGATGGGGCGTGGCTTCATAAACCAGAATTCAAAAATCCGTATCAGAATGATGACAAGAAAAGCAGACCAACTGATTGATGACAATTTCCTCAGGATGAGAGTGCAAAATGCCTGGGATTATCGCAAGCAGGTGATGGCAGGAGGCAATGACAATGTGTCTGCAGCAGGTGAAACAGACACTGCAGGTGAGGCTTGTGAGGCAGGCATTGGTAGAACCGGCAGACCTGATTTAAACTGCTGTCGTGTGATATTTGGCGAGGCTGATTTCCTGCCGGGTATTACAGTGGACAAATACGCAGATGTGCTTGTGGTGGAGTGTCTTGCACTTGGAATGGAGCAGTTTAAGGTGAAAATCGTTGAACTGTTAAAGGAAGTGCTGGCGGCGGACGGAATAAATATTCGTGGAGTATACGAGCGCAGTGATGCAAATGAGCGCAAAAAAGAAGGTCTTCCTAAGGTAAAAGGTTTTATAGGAGCCGAGTTTGACACAAATGTGGAGATAGTAGAAAACGCAGTTCACTATATGGTCGATGTGGAAAATGGACAGAAAACAGGCTTCTTCTTAGACCAGAAGTATAACAGGCTTGCTATGCAGCGTATCTGCAAGGGGAAAAGAGTGCTCGACTGCTTCACGCACATGGGCACATTTGCTCTCAATGCAGGAATTGCGGGGGCAAGTGAGGTCACAGGACTTGATATATCAGAGTATGCGGTTAAGCAGGCCACAGAAAATGCGAAGAGAAATAATCTCTCAGACACAGTGAAGTTTCGCGTTGCAAATGTGCTGGATGAGCTGCCACGGCTCGCTGCAGATGGTGAAAAATATGATGTAGTCATTCTGGATCCTCCGGCATTTACAAAGTCGCGTGAGGCCACCAAAAATGCGATAAAGGGCTACCGCGAGATTAACATGAAAGGACTTAAGCTTGTTAAGGATGGTGGATTTCTAGCTACTTGCTCATGCTCTCATTTCATGACTCAGGAGCTGCTTGCAAAAACGGTCAAGGAAGCGGCAAAGGCCACTCACAAGAGGCTGCGCCAGGTGGAGTTCCGCACACAGGGACCGGATCATCCGATACTGTGGGCCAACTCAGCTAATGTACCGGAGTCGTATTATCTTAAGTTTTTCATCTTCCAGGTGGTTGATGAAAAGTAGATGACAGAAAGTGGGGGAAATGCTTGATTTACAAGGGCTGGAAGGTATTTAGTGATTAGCTTGCAAACCTTGTAAAGTATCGCAAAATATCGTATCACAGTGGTATAAAGTGGTAAGAAAAGTGAATACGGAAATTTGTAGTATAGATGTAGCGTTTTGTGGTATATTATAAGAAGAACAAATACCTTTCTGTGAAAGGGAAAGGGGAAAGGATACGCGTATGACAGTTGATAGAAGAGTAAGCAGTATTGAATCCAGCTTCAAAATGGAAAGCATGCCATTTGATGCAGAATGTCGTCAAAGAGTAAGAAATGTCTTAACCAAGAAAGTTTCTGCTACAGATGCAATTTCAGAATTAAATAAGAAATACAGAGTATCCAAGAAGCAGGTTGAAGGATCAAGAGTATGATTATTTCTATGAGGATGAACAGGATGCCAAGTACTGTTATCCGGGAACAAATGTATTAAAGAATAAACTGGATATAAGAAATTTAGATACATTGCATGAGGCTGAAAGAGATTATTCAGCGGTGCGTCAGGCAGAACTTGTAGGTCAAGGCGTTACGGGAGATTTCTCTTTTAAGCATCTTTGTTCTATACATAAGCATTTATTCAGTGATGTATATTCTTGGGCGGGCAAGACGAGAACGGTTGATATTTCCAAAGGAACCGTTTTCTGTTTGGTGCAGTTTATCGAAAGCCAGTTTGATGATTTGTATCGTAAGCTGAAAAAGGAAAATTTCTTAGCTGACATAACCGATAAGGAAGAAATGAGCGAGAGACTAGCCTATTATCTGGGGGAGATTAATATGTTCCATCCGTTTAGAGAAGGTAATGGAAGGACTCAGAGAATATACATTGAGCAGTTATGCTTGAACAATGGTAGATTTGAAATTGATTTTACCGATGTTTCAAAAGAAGAGATGATAGCAGCCAGTGTCAGATCGGCAAATGCCAGCAACGATATGTTGGAAGAACTGATTAGTAGTTGTCTTGTTGAAAAATAGTTTTAGAGAATAATGTTTCGTTTTGAGTGTAAAAACTGATCTTTGAACTGACCATAACTTAACGACAGGCTAACGATAGACTAACAGCGGACTAACGAGGAATTAACAACAGACTAACAATGATATACATACGTATGTACTGGCATACACGAGTAGAATTGTTTTGCATCAGTTATTCCGGGGATGCAGCATGAAATATTTAAGGATTCATGATATGTATAAAAGTGATTGAAGTAAAGATGTAGTATGAGACTTTTTATGATTATTGGTTTATATGTGGGCTACAAGGGTGCAACCATTGCCCGGTTAGTGGCGGCTTGCCACTAAGTACTGGGTATTACCTGGCGAAATAGCCGCAGGTTTGAAATAGCGGCTTTGCTGAAAAAAGAGAATACAAAGACCTGCCCGGAAGAAACCTCGTAAAGTATCGCAAAATATCGTATCACAGTGTTATAAAGTGGTAAGAAAATAAGAGACGGCAAATCGTCAACAAGTTGTTGGCAATTTGCCACCTTTAGTTGTATGTTGTAGTTATTCCACTTTTATGCTGTGGTCTATACCTTTGCCTCAGCCATGATAATCTCAGCAGCATCAAGTATGAGCTGTGAAGCTTTCCTGCTCTGCTTCTAGTTTATTTTTTGGTAGGTGTGAATATGGAGAGCTACACATTTTGAAGGATAAGATGATTCAATATTTAGGTGAGCATAAACTTTTTAATGAAAAATACATTATATTTATTTTATTTTGTATATTCTTAATTGAATTTAAAAATTACTTTTCTTATAAAAATAAAGAAAAAGGATATACATTGGTGATTTCGTTAATGTACTTAGGGGAGGCAATATTATTTTTAGTGCCTTATGAGAATTATATTGTTGATATTATGTGTACATTATTTGGAATAGTGTTAATTTTATGCTTAATCTTGAGATACAAAAGTAGAAAAGGATAGAAATGAGTAGTATAAGAATATATGAAAATAAAACGTTTGAATTAAATAATTTATTAAAATATGAGCTGCATTCTGCAGATGAGAATGTAAAAGCTTTACATAGAGTCAGGACTGTCTGCAGACGGGAATGGCAAAAATAAAACAAAGAGAAGAGGAGAGATAAAAATGTATAAAGTATTATATATAGGATTTCTGACTTTTCAGTTAATATCTGTTTTTTGTAATTTGAAAAGTTCAAAAAAGACATATTGGAAGCTCATAATAGCAGGAAATTTAATATTATAGGAATAGTATGTCAGATCATAGCTGTAATATTTATTATGATCATTCTAAAAATGCAGGGGTGAAGAGTGAAAAAATATATCGTACATTTTATTATATGGGGACTAGGTATAATTAGTTACTATATATTAGACAAGACAACGGCCGGAGATGAGTTTCAGAATATTAGCTTATTATTAATTGGATGTTTGATGTTTTATGCAGTGTATTATATTTCTATGATATCAGAAATCAAGAAAATTGAATGTGAATTGAATGAATCGGGAATATTTGGCGGACGCGGCATGGGAATTTTAATAAACATGTTTAGCTTGCAGTATATATTTGAACTTTATAAGAAACCATTAGTTTGCATTGTTCTTATAGTAGTTTCTGTTATTGTGCTGATACTATCACGTAAATATATAAAATCTTTTTGGACAAAAAATAAATGGAGTAGACAATTTTTACTTATTTTTATTGCATTTAATGTATTGGCGAGTTCTATAGGCAGTGTTCTTGGTTATAAGTGGGATGATATTTTGTTGGTTAATGTAGAAAATGTATCAAACGTAACAAAATTGATTCTTATAATATTTTATATTGTGATTTTTAAAAATACAGAGTTGCCAAACAGTTTTTTTATAAGATTTGCTTCTAAAAATGAGGCTTTGTGCTTTGCCTATAATGAGTTGATGGATTTAAAGTGTAAATGCCCAAATATTAGTTTAATTTAAAGGAGGATATTGCATGTACAACGAAAATTATTCTATAGTATTCAGTAGTATGACAGGCAACACACGTAAGCTGGCTGATAAAATTCATGAAATCCTGCCAAAGGAGAGCTGTGATTATTTTGGCACGGCTGATGCGCAGGGGATAAAATCCGAATTGCTATACATTGGATTTTGGACGGACAAGGGAAACGCGGATAGCGATACATTAGATTTCTTATCTAAAATGAAAAATAAAAAGATATTTCTGTTCGGAACAGCCGGTTTTGGAGGAAGTGATGCATATTTTCAAAGGATTCTTGGCAATGTTAAAAGCGCCATTGATTCAAGCAACACTATTGTAGGAGAATATATGTGTCAGGGCAAAATGCCACAGTCTGTGAGGGAACGCTATGTGAAAATGAAAGAAAACCCAGAGCATCCGGATAATATTGATGCACTGATTGAAAATTTTGACAAGGCTTTGTCGCATCCCGATGCAGATGATATGGAGCAATTGAAAAATATAATTATTTAGCAGGAGGTATTATATATGTACAATTTCACATTCAACATTCCAACAAAAATTCATTTCGGAAAGGATACCATTTCGAGCTTATCAGAGCTTAAGGCATATGGCAGCAAGGTGCTTTTAGTGTACGGAGGCGGCTCTATAAAGAAAAACGGTCTCTACGATACCGCAATGAAAATCCTTAAGGATGCGGGGCTGACCGTGTTTGAGCTTAGCGGAGTGGAGCCAAACCCAAAGATTGAGACAGTCAGAAAGGGTGTTGAAATCTGTAAAAATGAGGGTATCGACATGGTGCTTGCAATAGGAGGCGGCAGTACAATCGATTGCTCAAAGGTTGTTGCAGCAGGTGCAAGGTATGACGGTGATGCATGGGATCTGGTGCTTGATGGCTCGAAGGTCAAGTCGGCACTTCCGATATTTGATGTGCTTACTCTTTCCGCAACCGGTACAGAGATGGATCCTTTTGCTGTTATCTCTGATATGTCCAAAAATGAAAAGTGGGGAACAGGATCGCCGTATATGGTGCCAACTATGTCAATATTAAATCCTGAATATACTTTTTCAGTATCAAAAAAACAGACCGCAGCAGGAACCGCAGATATGATGAGCCATACAATGGAGAATTATTTTTCTATGGAGAATGCTGACTGCCAGAAATTTATGGCAGAGGGATTGTTACGTACAATGATTAAAAATGGACCGGTTGCCCTCGCACAGCCTGACAATTACGAGGCCAGAGCCAACCTGATGTGGGCAGGCACACATGCAATCAACGGCGTTGTGGGCGATGGCTGTTCACCGGCATGGTGCGTACATCCTATGGAGCATGAGCTGAGCGCTTTCTATGATATTACTCACGGAGAGGGACTTGCAATACTCACACCGGCGTGGATGGAGCACATACTAAATGATGACACACTTCCGATGTTTGTGGAGTTTGCAAAAAATGTCTGGGGACTTTCCGGTGATGATGACTATGCACTTGCACACGCAGGCATTGATGCGTTGAAGAAATTCTTCTTTGAGACAATGGGCATTCCGGCAAATCTAAGAGCAGTAGGAATCACAGACGACAGGAACTTTGAGGTGATGGCAAAGAAGGCCTGCGAGGGTTCAAAGGGATCGTTTGTACCGCTTAGCAAGGACGATATTGTGGAGATCTACAGAGCGGCATTCTAATAAATTGTTCCTGCAAATAGGCGGATTAATACAGTGATTAATAATTTGACGGAAATTCTCTTTGATGTATGAGAACAAAATATATTTATCTTTAATAAGCCATGTTACCACCACAGCGGGGAGAATATGGCTTATTTTTATGTGCTATTATATAGAAAATCGTAACTGTTCAGTATCTTCACAGTTGCGAATTAATGATGAGATGTAACCCCCACCAAACAAAATCCTACATAATATATAGAAGGGAGGTTTGCGGAAAATGTACACACAGGAACAGATACTTGATATGTATTTTGATCGCAACCAGCAGGCTGTCAGTGCGACCTCGCAGATGTACGGAGCGAAGCTTACCCGGTTTGCAGACACGATGATAGCACATGAGGATGCACTGGAATGCGTAAATGACACATACATAGCAGCATGGAACAAGATACCACCGGAGCGTCCTATGCGTTTCCTTTCATGGCTTTACAGGGTATGCCGCAATATCGTCTGCGACAGGATTGACTGGAATAATGCTTCAAAGAGAAATTCCAACATGAACTGTATGCTTGATGAGCTTGAGGAGTGCCTTGCAGACAGCAATGCAAAATACGAGGGTGAGCTGTCGGACATTGGAAGGTGTTTATCGGATTTTCTGAACGGACTGGAGACGGAAAAGAGAGTGCTTTTCGTGAGACGCTACTGGTATGGCATGACGATTGATGAGCTGGCAGATATGAGCGGCAGGAGCAAAAGCAGCGTAAAGACCACACTGTTTCGGATAAGGGCAGAGCTAAAAAAATATCTGGATGAGGAGGGCGTATATCTATGACGAAAAAGGATTTATTTGATGGTTTAAATTACATCGATGACCAAATAATTGAAGAAGCGCAGCCGACCGGAGAATCGGCCGGGTACAGTGATGAAATTTATGTAAAAAATCATGAAACCCATCATGGCGGAAAAGAAGACAAAAACAGGAAAAAGCACAAAAAATTTGCACGGGCAGCAAAAGCGCTTGCCACAGTGGCGGCAGTCCTTGTTGTTGCAGTCTTAGGCACGGAGGTTGTGCGGCTTAATAACCGTATAGATGAGCTGGAAACAAAAACTGCAAATGTGATTTCACAGAATAATGCACAGAATAATGTCTATGCAGGGATAAAGAGCGGTGCAAAGCTTGGGGATTATGAATCGGCCTCTGATTACGGGAAATTGTATGATGTGGTAAAAAAAGCAGAGGCTTCCATAAGGGATACCGCATTTGGAGAGCTGTTGGAGAGTGCGGATGCAACAGGCATTATGTCTGATGCATCGTCTACAAATAAACAGGAGTCGACAGTTGGTACAGAGTATTCAACAACCAACGTGATGACAGAGGGCGTTGATGAGAGTGATGTGGTAAAGACGGACGGAAAATACATTTACATGGTCGAGGATGGTCAGATATCCATTACGGATATTTCAAAGGGAAAGCCTGGGGAAGAGACGCTGTTTCGTCCTGATTTTGAGGTACCGTCAGATACTGTAGAGGAGCTTTATATCAGTGACGGAAAAATGCTTATTATATCAAACCATGCGGGCGATAAGGATGAGACTATATGCTATAGCTATGATATAGCTGACCCGACGAAACCGGTGCTTATAGGTAAAGCGCGTCAGGATGGATTTTACAATACATCGCGCAAAATCGGCAATACGGTATATGTTTTTTCAGACACATATATAAAGACCTCCGATATGAATAAAAATGTGGCGCTGCAGGAGGATAATCTGGAGAAATGGGTGCCTCAGGTAAATGGCAAAGTGATAAGCTATGACTGCTTCTATATAGGAGAGGATACATACTCAGGCACAGTTATTTCGAGCTTTGATGTGGATAAACCTGATAAGACAATAGATGCAAAATGTATTATGAATAATAGCGGCGAGGTGTACGTTTCTGGCAATGCTATGTATCTGTATCATTCTGATTGGAGTGCAAGCCGTGAGCTTACCAAAATCAGCAAAATTTCGTTTGAGGATGGAGTGATGAAGACCGGGGAGACGACTTCAGTGAATGGTTATCTTAACGATAAATTTGCAATAAATGAGCAGGGAGGGTATCTGTATGTGCTTCCAACCTCAAATACCGGCAGCCAGCCTGTCAATTCGCTTCATGTGCTGGATAAGGATATGAATGAGGTCGGTGTGATAAACGAGATTGCACGCGGGGAGAGTATATACGCAGCCCGCTTTGTTGGAAAATACGTATATTTCATCACATACAGGCAGACGGATCCTCTTTTTGTAGCAGACATATCTAATCCGACAGCACCAAAGCTTTTGGGAGAGCTTGAGGTGAGTGGATTTTCTGAATATCTGCATATGTGGGATGATACGCACGTACTTGGAATAGGCTATGGTGATTCGCAGCAGAGTAAGATAAAGCTTACTATGTTTGATGTGAGCGATCCGACAAAGCCGGTTGAGGTGAACCAGAAGCTTATCGACAGTTCTGAGAGCTGGAGTAATGAGTTTGTATACAACTACAAGGCTATTCTTGCTGACCCGGAGAAAAATATGATAGGATTTACTGCGAATGACTACTATCTGTATTCGTATGACAGTGAAAACGGCTTTAGTCTTTTGGAGCAGCAGGCACTGACCTATAAAAATACAGAAGGCTACAGAGGCATTTACAAGGATAATGATTTCTATGTGGCAGGAAACGGAGAGATAAAGCATTTTAAGCTGGCAGAATAGCGTAAATAATAGTGTTACGCAATAAGATATAAAGACAGGCGGCGAATACCCAAAGAGGGTGTTTGCCGCCTGTTTTTTGTATAATTTTATATACAAACGAAATGTAACAGCATATTTAAGTATGCAATTTAAGGTAGACGGTGATATAATATCTCTGATTTTGTCAAAATAAGACGGATTACTAAGGTTACCGGAGACAATGGCAAACGATAACCTTAAATAGATTTAATAACACGGAGGAACTATTATAATGAATACAGCCTCAAAGACAAGACATGTCTTTATTTTGTTTTTGGCAGATATAGTCTGGGGAATAGCCTTTGTAGCGCAGTCAAAGGGAGGGGATGCAGTTGGAGCATTTTCATTCAACGGCATCCGATTCCTTATTGGTGCGCTCTGCCTTCTGCCGGTAATAAAAATACTGGATAAGAAAGAGCTGACGGTAAACAGGTCTGAAAGCAAAAAGCAAAAGAAAGAGCTTTGGATAGCCGGAAGCTGCTGTGGAATAGCACTTTTCTTTGCGAGCAACCTGCAGCAGCTTGGAATCAGTATGGGCGCAGAATCCGGCAAGGCAGGATTTCTTACAGCTACATATATACTTATGGTGCCTATACTAGGGATTTTCCTTAAAAGAAAATGCGGAGTCAAAATATGGATAGGCGTATTTATTGCACTGATAGGCATGTATTTTCTGTGCATGAATGGGACATTTTCACTTAGCGGCTCGGATTTGCTCCTGTTGGCAGGGGCATTGTGCTTTGCGATACAGATACTTGTGATTGACCATTTCGTATCACAGGTAGATGCGGTCAGACTTTCATGCATTGAGTTTTTTGTCACCGGACTTGGCTCATGTATAGTGATGATTTTTACAGATATGGGACCGTCTGCCGGTGGTTTAGCACAGTGGGCACAGTCGCTTTGCACATGGGATGCATGGATTCCGATTCTCTATGCCGGTATTTTCTCAAGCGGAGTGGGCTATACGCTGCAGATTGTCGGACAAAAGGGCTTAAACCCGGCGGTGGCATCGGTTGCGATGAGTCTTGAGTCGGTGGTTTCTGTGATTGCAGGATGGATTCTGCTGGATCAGATGCTAGGTGGCAGAGAAATTTTTGGATGCGTGCTCATGTTTATTGCGATAATTATTGCACAGCTTCCGGATAGGGAGTATACTTAACAGGTTACAGTATAAAAATGAAATGTGATTATTCAGAATCACTGAGAACAAAAAAGCACAAGTATAGTGCGGTTTTGCGAATGTGCGTGGGGATGAATAGTTACAACGAAATAGGGATTGGATATGAGAAATAATAGCAGAAAAAATTACAGACGTCGTAGACGAAATACAGGAGCTTCACAGATTAAGCTTGTAGGAATAGTGGCTGTGATAGTCGTTATAGCGATTATAATAGTTATATCGTGCTTTAATAAGACAAAAAAAGACAGTAATAAGGCAAAAAACACAGGGACAGCCACAGAAAATGTGACCGGTGTGACAGAGCAGGTAAGTGAGACAGAGGAAGCAAAGGAGCTTTTTGTGCCAAAGGAGTCTGATGCTACAGCAGCGATCGGAGATGAGCTTGAGAGCTCTTATGCCGTAGTGATTGATGAGCAGGACGGCACAGTTGTTGCGGGAAAAAATGCTCATGAGAAAATGTATCCGGCTTCCATGACAAAGGTTATGACAGTGCTTGTAGCAGCAGAGCAGGCTGAGAAAAATGCAATTGCTGCAGCGGAGAATGAAAACACCGAAATAGACAGGCAGGCTGTGATAGAAAATAAGCTCAACGAGGTTGTTACAATTACAAAAGAAGCCACAGATTATTCATATGTGCATGATTGCAGTACAACAGGCTTTTTAGACGGGGAGCAGGTGCCTCTTCGCGATGTGTTTAACGGAACCATCCTGCCATCGGGTGGAGAATCGGCATATCAGCTTGCGGTTTATACAGCAGGCTCCATGGAAGCATTTGTCGATATGATGAACCAGAAGGCTGCAGAGCTTGGTATAGGCCAGACCACACATTTTGCAAACCCTGTCGGCATATATGATGAGAACAATTACAGCACAGCCTATGATATGGCAGTCATCATGCAGGCAGCGATGCAGGACGACATTTGTAAAACAGTACTTTCAAATCATACATATAGCACGGCTGCAACACCGCAGCATCCGGAGAACCTGAACATATCGAATCTGTTCCTGCGCCGAATAGAGGACAGGATGACAAGCGGCGAGGTAATCGGTGCAAAGACAGGCTTTGTAAATCAGTCCGGCAACTGTGCGGTCAGCTATGAGAAGGCAGCAAGCGGAAAGACATATATATGTGTGACAGCAGGCGCTTCAAGCGGATGGCACTGTATAGATAATCATGTGTATCTATATAATACATACACAAAGTAGTCAGCATAGCTGATTTTAAGGAGCACAGATATGGCGGGAAATCAAGGCAATTACAGGGAAAAAACCACGCGTAATGAGAAAAAATACAAAAAAGCCAACGTACAGCCGAGACTAAAGGAGAAAAGCAGCCGGGCAAAAAGCGATAACGCATGTCCGTATGCGAAGAAATGTGGCGGCTGCGACTATCAGGGCGTAGAATATAAGGAACAGTTAAAAACCAAGCAGGCATACATGAAAAAGCTGCTAAAGCCTTTTTGCTTTGTGGAGCCGATTGTCGGCATGAAAAATCCGCTCTATTATCGTCACAAGGTTCATGCAGCCTTTGACTGTACGAGGCGCGGTCAGATCGTGGCGGGAGCCTACAGGAAAAACACACATGATGTGGTGGATATCGAAAGCTGCATGATAGAGGAGCAGGAGTCAGATGAGATAATAAGGGACATAAAGGATATGCTCCGCTCATTCAGGATAAAGACCTATGATGAGGACACCGGCTATGGGCTTCTCAGACATGTGCTTGTAAGAAAGGGTTATGCAACAGGGCAGATAATGGTAGTGCTTGTACTGGCATCGCCGATACTTCCGTCGAAGAACAATTTCGTAAAAGCACTCAGGAAAAAGCATCCCAATATCACGACAGTGGTGCTCAACGTGAATGATAAAAAGACAAGCATGGTGCTCGGAGACAGAAATATCACGCTTTATGGCAAGGGCTTCATAGAGGATAAGCTGTGCGGCTGCACCTTCCGCATCTCACCAAGCTCGTTTTATCAGGTGAATCCGGTACAGACGGAGCTTTTATACGAAAAAGCCATTCACGAGGCACACCTCACCGGCAAGGAGCGCATAATCGATGCATACTGCGGCACCGGAACCATAGGCATCATAGCAGCGAAAAATGCAGGTGAAGTCATCGGAGTCGAGCTAAACCGTGATGCAATCCGCGATGCAGTTACCAATGCAAAGCGAAATGACATCAGAAACATCCGCTTCTACAATGACGATGCCGGAAAATTCATGGTCGAGATGGCACAAAAGGGTGAGAAAGCGGATGTTGTCATAATGGATCCTCCAAGAACCGGCAGCGACGAGGCATTTTTATCATCGGTTGTCAAGCTGTCACCGGAGAGAGTGGTGTACGTGTCATGTGGTCCGGAAACACTGGCGAGGGATTTAAAGTATCTCACAAAGCATGGGTATACAGTGAAGCGTGCAACACCATATGACTGCTTCCCATATACAGAGCACATTGAGACAGTGGTGCTACTTTGCAGGTAAATGGACGATAATAGTATTCCAATTCGCCGTCAAATGGTGTAGAATAAAAACTACTTTCCATGTATACTAATGAATGATTACAGCCCATATACGGAGGATAAATATGAGAACGCTATATACATTTGACAAACACAACTATTCCGATGATATGGAGGTATTTGAGCGCTTCGCGGTGCGCGCGGTTATTATCAGAGACGGAAAGCTTGCCATGCAGCAGGCCGGTGAGGGCTACTACAAGATACTGGGCGGCGGCATCGATGCAGGCGAGACCAACGAGGTTGCGCTGGCACGGGAGGTGCGCGAGGAGGCAGGGCTTCTTGTCGTGCCGGAAAGCATCAGGGAGTGCGGCAAGGTCATAGAAAAGAGACGCGATATATTTGAGGCTGACAAGATATATTACTGTCACACCTACGTGTATTTCTGTGATGTGAAGGACGAGCATGTAGCCGCACAGATGACTGACAGCGAGATAAGGCTTGAGTATCATCTGTCATGGGCTACGCCGGATGAGATAATAAAGGCCAACAGCGCCTTTCTTGATAAAGAATGGATAGCAAGAGACACTAAGATTGTTGAGTTGATAAAAGAAATGTGTTAAAATAATGCCTGGATGTAAATCCGGGCATTTAATATAAGGAGAAGCAGTATAAATGGATAAAAATAAAATCAAAAATAAATTAAAGAATGATCCGGCCTTCACTCTTGAGGTGCAAAACCCGGAGGTTGAGGCGCTGATGACACAGTATTCAAGCGACAAAAAGGCGGAGACGCTCAATAAGCTCATTGAAAAATGCACTAAGAGCAGATTCCTGGTACCTGCAAATGTCGGAGAGAACAACAAGCCGATTCCGCTATTTATTAAAAACGGTGAGGGAGAGGCTTTCATGCCGCTTTATACCTCAAAGGCACAGCTTTCTAAGGATCATCCGTCACCATGCATTGTAAATATGCCGTTTCTTGCAGTCAACAACATGGTGGCAAATAAAGAGTCAAAGATTAATGGTATCGCATTCAACCCGTTCACTCACAATCTGATTTTCAAAAAGCCTCTTGTAGAAAAGATTGAGGCAGTGGAAAAGGCCAGAAGAGAGGGACATCCTACATCACCGACAAAGGGAAAGACTGTACAGATGACAGCAGAGCAGTATGTCATCTTTGAGCGTATGCAGTATGAGCATATTTTCCTGCCGGCAAAGATGTTTGAGGGTGGAAAAGAGTTCATGGACCGACTAGCCGATGAGAAGGAAAAGCTAATAGATGAGCTGTACGAGGAGGCATATCAGCAGAAGCGTATGTATCCATATATGGAGGAGGATTTCTCTGTTATGTCTATGCAGATTTCTGATACGCTTAATGTTACCAGAGTTGATTTCCCGACAAGGGATATGGCTCCAAACTGCGCAATCCGTGCTTATCTCGTGTGGGATGATGCTGCGTCACAGGGCAGATATTTTGTAATTGATGCGAAGGGCGATAAAACTACTGAGCTGGCTGAGATTACAGAGGATTACAAGCGTCTTGGATATGGAGCTGCACCGGTTGAGGGTGCTGAGCTTCAGACTGTTCTTGACCTGGTTAAGAAAAGTGCAGAGGAACAGAATTAGAAAAGTAATGTAGGGCAGGATATATAAAGGAGGTCGTGTATGAAGGAGTTTTTAGGCAGAATAAAGGCTGATTTTCTATTGTCATCAGTGCTTTGCATAGCGCTGGGACTGGTGTTTATCATATGGAGAGCTTCGGTGCTCACGATTGTGGCCAATGTGCTTGCGGTGGTGCTTATCATCATCGGAGTGGTCTATATGTGCAGCTATTTTTTGAATATAGTCACGAATGGTTTTTCAGCGATGCTAGGGCTTGTGGTTTTGGCAGTGGGTATATGGTTTCTGGTACAGCCAAAGGTTGTGGTGAGCCTGATACCTATAGTCATCGGTCTGGTGCTCATTTTTCACAGCATCAGGAGCATTATTGAGGCAGTGGATGCCAAAAAATACGGTTACGGAGGCTGGAGTGTCGGCCTGATTTTTTCAATAATCAGTCTGATTTTTGGAATAATCTGTGTGACAAATGCATTTGATGTAATGAAGACAGCCACTGTTGTTGTCGGTATCATACTGATTTTCAACGGAGTATCAAATATCTGGATTACAAGCCGTGCTACAAAGGCGGAGAGCGCCTACAACAAGCAAAAGGAGTTTGAGGCAACGTTTGTTGAGGATAGAAAAGAGGACAATTAAGCAGTAACAGAAAGGCGACAGAATGCGTCGGATGGAGTTTAAGATGGAGAGACCCGGACTTACCAAGGTCGGTGACCATCTGAAGGTAACAGAGAGCAAGCTTCCAACTTCATATTATTATACGATAGAGCATGCAATTGCCATGTCGGGAAACTACGTGGTCAGCGAGAGGCTCAAAAGCCGCGAGGGCGATGTCGTGGATGTAAGGGAGACTGAGAAGGGCTACTTTGTCACGATGGAGTTTGATGAGTAATGACACAGCAAGGTAAGAATGCAATAGATCTGGTGCTCGCTGAGAGCCTTATAGAGCTTTCGGCGAAAAAGCCAATCGATAAGATTACAATTAAAGAGATAACGGACAAGGCCGGAGTTATCCGCCCTACGTTTTACAATCATTTTCAGGACAAGTACGAGCTGATAGAGTGGATTATCAAAAGCGAGCTGCTTGAGCCCATCAAGCCACTGCTCAATGCCGGAATGATTTTTGAAGCGATTGTGCTGATGCTCAATAATATCTCGGCAAACAGTGTTTTTTACAAGAAAGCACTAAAGCTGGAGGGTGCAGTGACGTTTAATCAGATTGCCATGAAGTGCGTCTACGAGATGTTTATGAATATCATAAACGAAAAGAGTACAGGAAAGAAATCCAAATACCGCTGGCTCACACCGGAGGTGATTTCTACATATTATGCGCAGTCGTTGTGCTTTATCACGGAGGGCTGGATAGCCCAGGGCATGGATGATATTGAGCCGAAGGAGATGGCGGAGGCATACATGTATCTGATTACGCGCTCGATGGATGATATACTAAGTGAGCTGTAGAGGACAATTGCCATGGAAAATGACGGCTTAAGCAAGCTCATAAAGCAGAATCATAAAGAGGCATGTGTTCATATAAATATAAAAATGCTGTGAAAAAGTGTCAGAAATCAAATACAATATAATATATGTGTCATATCGGATATACAAATTGATGGATTTGTATATCTCACATGACAAATCGAAGAGATTGAATATTTATTTATTCGGTCTTTTTTTTTATACTTCAATACGAATAAAAGAAAGAGTGGTGAATCTAATGATTAAATTTGGAAAAGGAGTCGTAAAACATCGTGTGCTGATACTGATAGTTGCATTTGCACTGCTTATACCGTCGGGCATCAGCTTTATCAACACGAGAATCAACTTTGATATCCTTTCTTATCTGCCAAGCCAGATAGAGACTATGAAGGGTCAGGATATCATGGTAGATGAGTTTGGAACCGGAGCGTTGTCATTTGTGATCTTAGAGGATATGAAGGATCAGGACATAGAGACTCTGGCAGATGACATAGAGGACCTTAAGGGTGTAAATGATGTCATCTGGTACGGAACAATCGCTGATTCCACATTGCCAAGAGAGGCAATTCCGGATGAGGTGTACGACGCATTTAACAACAAGGATGCAAACAGCCAGCTCATGCTCGTCACCTACAGTGACACAATGGGTTCGGATGAGACAATGGAAGCCGTCAACAAGATGGATAAGATGGTGAAAAACCATTGCTTCGTAGCAGGAATGGCAGCGGTCAACGCAGATACAAAGACACTTGTTATGCAGCAGGCTCCTATATATGTCATCATAGCAGCATTGCTTTCAATGCTTGTCATGGGAATTACAATGGATTCAATAATTGTTCCGATGTTATTCCTCCTAAGCATAGGAATGGCTATTATCTATAACCTGGGAACAAACTTTATACAGGGACAGATTTCATACCTGACACTGGCACTGACAGCAGTATTGCAGCTCGCCGTAACAATGGATTATTCGATTTTCCTGTGGCACAGCTATCAGGAGCAGATAGACAGATATGACGGAGACAAGAAGCGAGCCATGGCACATGCCATTTCCCACACAATTGTCTCAGTAACAGGAAGCTCAATCACAACAATCGCAGGCTTCGTAGCCCTCTGTTTCATGAGCTTTACACTTGGACTTGACCTGGGAATCGTAATGGCAAAGGGTGTTGTATTCGGAGTTATCGGATGTGTAACAATCCTCCCTGCACTGATTCTTGCATGTGATAAGGCAATCGAGAAGACAAAGCACAAGATTCTCATGCCGGATGTTTCAAGGATTGCAAGCTGGGTAACAAATCATTATAAGATACTTGCAGTGATTTTCATCGTAGTGCTCATCCCGGCAATATACGGATACACTCATGACCAGGTTTACTATGACCTTGCAGGAACGATGCCTGACAGCGCATACAGTAAGCAGGCCAATGAAAGACTCGACAAGGAGTATGCTATGGGTGCCACACATATCATCATCGCACCGAGCGATATGTCAAAGGCAGACAGCATAAGCATGATAAATGATATCAAGAAGGTCGATGGAGTAAAGCTTGCAGTATCGCTTGATTCAATACTCGGACCTACAATACCGGATGATATGGTGCCGGATGAGGCAAAGGAGATATTTAAAAACGGTGATTACCAGATGATGCTTGTTTCATCAAAATATGCGACAGCATCTGATGAGGTAAACAACCAGATTACAGAGATTAAAAAGATAGTAAAGAATTACAGCGATGACGCAATGCTTATCGGTGAGGCACCTTGTACAAAGGATCTTATCACTATCACAGATACAGACTTTAAGCGTGTAAGTGCAGTATCAATCGTATTGATATTCCTTATCATCCTCGTAGTATTCAAATCAGCATCGCTTCCAATCATACTTGTAGCGGTCATCGAGTTTGCAATCTTTGTAAACATGGGAATTCCGGGATTTACAGGAACAAAGCTTCCGTTTATCGCGAGCATCGTAATCGGAACCATACAGCTTGGTGCAACGGTTGACTATGCGATACTTATGACCACAAAGTACAGAAAGAACAGATACACCGGAATGGACAAAAAGCCGGCAATCACAAAGGCACTTGCAGATTCGACAAACTCAGTTATCGTCAGTGCACTCTGCTTCTTTGCCGCAACCTTTGGGGTAGGACTTTATTCAAACATTGATATGATCAGTTCTATCTGTATACTGCTTGCACGAGGCGCAATCATCAGTATGTTTGTAGTAGTATTTATACTTCCGTCAATGTTTATGATTTTTGACAAAGTAATATGTGCCACAAGCGCAGGCTTTAAAAACAAGAACCTGACAGCTTAGTAATCTGATTAATCATAAATGAGGGATAAAATACTTTTTGGCCCTCATAACATAAAAATATGACCTCAAAAACAAAATCAGGAGGAATAAGACATGAAATTACCAGAATTGAAAGAAAAGTTAAAAAGTAAATATATTGTCCGTGTTGTAGCCGGAGTCCTCACAATAGCACTTGTAGGTACAGGAATCGGAGCAACAGCAGTTTTTGCAGAGAAGAACAGCACCGCAGTCACAGCCGAGGCAGACAGCACAACAGGAAGCAGCAAGGATGCTGATGACATAGCAGATAAGCTCATGGACAGCGTATCATTAAAGGATAACGATGCAGACAAGGACGAGAGTGTATACCTCATCTCAGATGCAAACGGCAACGTAAACAAAACAATCGTAGTAGATCACCTTAAAAATAAAGACAAAAAGGATACCTTGGAGGATGCTTCAAACCTTTCAGATATCGAGAACGTAAAGGGCAAGGAAAAATTCACACAAAGCGGTGATAAGCTCACCTGGCAGGCCGGTGGCAAGGACATTTACTATCAGGGCACAGCAACAGAGGAACCGCCTGTAACACAGAAGGTTACATATTACCTCGATGGAAAAGAAATCTCACCTGAGGACCTTGCAGGAAAATCAGGAAAGGTCAAAATCCGTTTTGACTACACAAACACCACATCATATACAGAGACAGTAAACGGTGAGAAGCAGACAGTTTCCGTACCATTTGCAGCAATAACAGGACTTGTACTCGGTGATGGCTTCGAGAATATCGAAGTGACAAACGGCAAGGCTGAGGTAAGCGACTCATCAAGCGTAGTGCTCGGCTATGCACTTCCGGGCTTAAAGGATAGCCTCGGAATCAAGGACGGAGATCTCGATGGCGATGTAAATATCCCTGAATACATGGAAATGACAGCAGATGTGGAGAATTTCTCAATGCCTGCAGCCATGACCTTCGTGGTAAACGCATCTGATTATGTAAGCACAGACGGAATTGACACATCAGACCTCGATGACATGATAAATGACTTAAAGGATGCCTCAACACAGCTTCAGGATGGCTCAAAGACACTGGCAGAGGGTACTGACACACTTGCTGACGGACTTTCAACATTGCAGAGCAAGCTCGGCACATTCGCATCAGGAGTTGGCACACTGCAGAGTGGACTTAAGACATATACTGATGGTGTAAGTACATTAAGTGGTGGACTGAATACACTTGGAAACAGTACAGGAGCCCTTGTGTCAGGAGCAGATAAGCTTAATAGTGGAGCAGGTCAGCTTGCAAGTGGAAGTGCAACACTTAAGGATGGTTTGAAGACTTATACGGATGGAGCCAGCACACTCAATGGTGGACTGAATACACTTGGAAACAGTACAGGTGCATTAGTTGATGGAGCAGATAAGCTTAATAGCGGAGCAGGCCAACTGGCAAGTGGAAGTGCAACACTTAAGGATGGCTTGAAATCATATACGGATGGAGCAAGTCAGTTAAATACAGGCTTGAACCAGCTTAATGACAACACAGGAAGTCTTGCAACAGGTGTGACCAGCCTTAATGATGGGGCAAAAACGCTTTCGGATGGTATTAATGCTGCAAACAAGGGCGCAGCAGGAGTATCTGCAGGTGCAGCACAGCTAAAGACAAGTATTGATACGGCAAAAACAGGAGCTGATTCTCTTGCAGCAGGAGCAAAGCAGGTTGATGAAGGAGTTGGTCAGTTGACACAATCTTTATCAGATATGCCTGAAACAATCAAAACCAATATAAATAAATCTCTGGAACCACTGAATGAATTAAATGTCGGAACATTATTTAAAACTCTTGGATATATTGATACAGATAAGATTACAGCAGACAATGTATCAGCAGCAGCGGATGCAGCAGTAAACAATGCAGGAGATATAATAGATGCTTTGACTAATATGCAGAATCAGAATCCATCTGTAACTTATAATCAGATACTTGTTGGTCTGTCTCAGGGAAAAGGTGCTGTATCAGTATATTCTGCCGTGAACCAAAGTGTAACAGACAGTGCTTCCACAGTGCAAGCTTTAAAGGATGGCTCAGCAAAGGTATCAGATGGTGCGTCATCATTAGATGCTGGTTTAGGACAGTTGTCAGATGGAGCATCTGAGTTGTCAAGCGGAGCTTCTGATTTAGCAAAAGGAACTACACAGCTTGCAACAGGAGCTACAGAGCTTCAGACAGGCACACAAAGTCTTGCAGATAAATTACCAGAGCTGACAAAAGGAATCACCAGCCTTGTAAATGGTTCAAACGAGTTAGTTAAAAACAATGATACACTTAATGTCGGAGCAACAGCACTCAATGCCGGAGCAAGCCAGCTTTCAGCCGGAACACAGTCGCTCATGAACTCAGTACCGACGCTTACAAGTGGAATCAAGCAGCTTGTGGATGGCTCAAATACATTAGTTGCAAACAACGATACATTAAATGCCGGAGCAACAGCATTAAATGCCGGAGCAAGCCAGCTTTCAGCCGGAACACAGTCACTCATGAACTCAGTACCAACTCTTACAAGCGGTATCAAGCAGCTTGTGGACGGTTCAAATACACTTGTAGCAAACAATGCACAGCTCAACAGCGGAGCCTCACAGCTTGCAGATGGAACAAATCAGATAGTCTCAGGTGTAGACCAGCTCACAACAGGCTCTAAGACACTTTCAGAGGGTGCACACACACTTGCAGACGGTATGGTACAGTTCAATGAGGAGGGAATCAACAAGATTCTCGACGCATACAACGGTGACTTAAAGCCATTCACCGACAAGCTTCAGGCAGTAATTGACGCAGGTGAGGAATATCAGACATACTCAGCAATCGCTGATGGACAGACGGGCAGCGTTAAGTTCATATATAAATTAGCTTCAATAGATGCTAAGGCAGATAGCGACAAATAATTAATTAAAGGATGTTTAAACATAAGGGGAGGCAAAAATGGGCTGGATAGAATATCTGTTAATCGTGGCGGGAAGCTCACTGGAGATTTTCGTTGCGATGGAATGTCAGGGATCCCTGATCCAGAAAGTAAATAAGAAACAGCTTACAGCCATTTGCTTCATAGTTGCAGTTTGCCAGTTGTTAGCAATGTATATCGGGTATTTCCTGTCAAGCTTCCTTAATGGGAAATACTCGGTGAAGGATGAAGCACTTTTAGGAGAGATAATTTCTATCGGAATACTGATAGGACTGGGGATCAGGCTTATAGGAAAGGCTATAAGAAATGAAAGGATTGAGGAGCACTGTCAGGCACAGCTTGACATGAAAAGAGTGTTAAGGATAGCAGGAATCACCGCATTTTATACGGTTCTTGCAGGAATAGCATTCGGCTTCCTCGGTACCGGACTTTTCACCATTATGATAATGGTGGCGCTGCTAACTATCATCTGTATAGTGGCAGGCATTTACACAGGATATCACTTCGGTTTTGAGCAGAAGACAAAGGTATATATCGTGGGGGCGATACTCTTTTGGGCGGCTGGAATTGATGTGATAGTAAGGCTTGTAAGTGCAACATAATGCATAGGGCTCTGTTCGTAAGGACAGGGCTTTTTTGCTGCCCATTGCAGTATGAAATACTTCGCTTGCAATGTCAAAGTAAATGCTATAGAATATTTTTATACTTAATAACACGCAAATGAGGAGATTTAAAGTTATGAAACAGAAATTGAGAAACCTTTCGGCACCGGCAAATATAATATTTGCCATTCTTGCAGTTTTTATTTTCATTGCACTCTTGCAGTGGAGCGGAAAATTTCTGGGACTGATTCCGGGCATGGAAAAGGCGGATGACTATCTGCTGCAGGCTATTGTGGAGACAGTTGTTTTAGTTATTTTTCTTGGCATCACATATTTATTTGGGCTGTGGGATATCTTTAAGGAAAATGCAGCAGGATGGACCAGAAGCTTATACACAGGCGGTTTTTTCATAGTGTATTGTCTGTATGCTGTTGTTTCAGGCATATATTTGTGCTTTTTGAGTGAGCATGGTGATGTGAAGTCATTTTACAACATCATCTTTTTCTTTATTGCGGTCTGTCTTGTAGGACTCGTTGAGGAGCTGGTGTTCAGAGGCGTAGTGTTCAATCTGCTGCTGAGAGCTTTTCCAAAGACAAAAGGTGGAATCACAGGAAGCGTAGTTTTGGGAGGCGTACTGTTTGGATTGATGCATTTTTCAAATATGGGCGCAGGGGTTAAGTTCAGCAGTTGTCTGATACAGGTTATTTCAGCAGGACTCATGGGTGTGCTGTTTTGCATGATATATGCTTCTACACGCAATTTCTGGATGCTTGCCATTTTCCATACTGTTGTAGATATGGGAGGACTTTTATCATCGGGAATATTTGAGGGAGGCGGAGTGGCCGACAGGATTAATGAGTTTTCGGCAATGAACTGTATCGCATTTGTCGTACTCGGTATTCCTATGCTTGTTATGCTGCGTAAGTCAAGGCGTATCCGTCTTGAGATGCTCTACAATAATGAGACTATCATAGATGACGAGAGAGAGGGCGCTAAGCTTGCAGTGGTTTCACTGGTGCTTGGTATCTGCAGTATTATTTTCTCGTTTTTTGGATATCTGATGGGACTTGGAATTGTCGGCATGCTTGCTTCCAAAATGTCAAAAAAGGCAAAGCAGTATAACAATGCAATAGCAACTGCCGGTATGATTACATCGATAATAGGATTTGTGCTGTCGGTAATCTGCACGATTGGCATGATGGTGCTGTTTGCAAGCGGCATGTACGACAGACTTGTTAATATGTCGATGCTGCAATAATACGAAGCAGACCTTTGAATGTGGCATAAAGTCTACATTCAAGGGTCATTTTTTAAGGAGAAACCATGAATATTTTACTGACAGCAATAAATGCAAAATATATACATTCAAACCTCGCAGTTTATTCACTGCGCGCCTGTGCCGGGGAGTACAGGGATGCTGTGGAGCTTGCAGAATACACGATAAACAATCAAAAGGATTACATTCTTGAGGAGCTTTATAAGAGAAAGCCCGACGTACTTTGTTTTTCGTGCTATATATGGAATATTGATTATGTGACTGATATTGCACGCGAGTATAAAAAGCTTTGTCCGTCAGTGCCGATATGGGTTGGAGGCCCTGAGGTGTCTTACGAGGTGGAGGCATTTCTGCGGGAAAATCCATACATAGACGGTGTGATGATTGGCGAGGGAGAGGATACCTTTAGAGAGCTGTGCGGTTACTATGCGCATAAAAGAAAGCTTAGTGATATTGCAGGCATTGCTTTCAGAAAAAACAGCACAGGTAATAGTACAAGTGTGAACAACATAGGAGGCAATAAAGCCGGTGAAATAGTATTCACAAGTCCACGCCCAATCAAAAACATGAGTGAAATTCCATTCTGCTATGATACTCTCGATGATTTTTCAAACCGCATCATCTACTACGAGAGCAGCAGGGGATGCCCGTTTTCGTGCAGCTACTGTCTGTCATCGTTGGATAAGACACTGCGTTTCAGGGATACTGAGATTGTCAAAAGAGAGCTTAAGTTTTTTATAGACCAGAAGGTGCCACAGATTAAGTTTGTGGACAGAACCTTCAACTGCAATCATGCTCATGCCATGGAGCTGTGGCGCTTTATAAAGGCAAATGACAATGGTGTGACAAACTTTCACTTTGAGATATCGGCGGATCTGCTGAATCAGGAGGAGCTTGAGCTGATTTCTGATATGAGACCAGGGCTTATACAGCTTGAAATCGGTGTGCAATCCACTAATGAGGTCACGATTAAGGAGATTCATAGGACTATGAAGCTTGAGAGGCTTAAGGAGGTTGTGAAGCTCATTCAAAGCGGCAACAATATCCATGAGCATCTGGACCTGATTGCAGGGCTGCCATACGAGGACTATGACAGCTTTGGGCGTTCCTTTGATGAGATTTATGAGCTTAAGCCAAACCAGCTGCAGCTTGGATTTTTAAAGGTGCTCAAGGGCTCGTACATGTTCGAGCATGCCGCGGAATATGGTATTGTGTACCATGACAAGCCACCGTATGAGGTCATGTCCACAAAATGGCTTTCGTTTGATGATGTGATAAAGATTAAGCGCGTCGAGGATATGCTTGAGGTGTATTATAACAGCGGACAGTTTGAGATTACGATGAAGCTCATGGAGTGTATCTTTGACAGTGCGTTTGAGTTTTTTCAGGAGCTTGGAGATTTTTATGAGGAAAACGGCTATTTTGGAATGAGCCATTCGCGCATCAGAAGGTGTGAGATACTACTTGAATTTCTGGCTTTATACCTGCATGGCTGTGACAACGACGATATAACTTCTGTGGGATTATCCGAAAATGACGGAGATAGAGATAATACTGATTTTGATGAAAATGCGCAGATTTACAGCATGATTCAGGAGTCACTCATCTTTGATTTGTACTATCGTGAGAACTGCAAGAGCCGCCCGAGGTGGGCCACAGATATAGGAAGCTTTAAGCACATGACACATGCATACTGTAAGAATGGAAAGCTGTCGCATGTGGAGCCATTCCACTATATTTTTCCGGACAAGCACACGCGCAAGCTGGATGAACTGCCAAAGTATCATAAGGAGCCGGTGTGGGCGCTTTTCCACTACGACATGAGAGACCCGCTTGACCACCAGGCGCTGGTGGAGTATATAGAATAACAGTAAAGCGATATGGCTATAGCGAAGTGTATAAAATAACAGTAATGTGATACGATTATAGTGTTAAAAGCCGGGAAGGTTTACGGACTAAGAAAAATGAGCAACATAGATAATATAAAAAATTACACGGTGATTGACCTTGAAATGACAGGTCTTTCCGCCAAAAATGACAAGATAATAGAGATAGGTGCGGCACGTGTGAGGGGCGGCGAGATAGTGGATACGATATCCACACTGGTAAATCCAAAGCAGCATATTCCACAGCGTGTGCAGGAATTAACGGGAATCACCGACAGTGATGTGGAAAACGCGGCAGATATGGACGAGGCTGTGGATCACTTGCTTAATTTTATCGGAGATGATATCATACTCGGGCAGAATGTGACCTTTGATTACAGCTTTTTAAAGCAGTGGGCGGTAAATCACAAGAGAACCCTCTCGCTGAATGCATATGATACGCTGAAAATAGCCAGAAAATGTCTGCCTGCTGAGCAGTCAAAGAAGCTGGAGGATTTGTGCGAGTATTTTGGTGTGAGCAGGGAAAATGCCCACAGGGCGCTCGATGATGCGATAGAGACAAAGCAGATATTTGAAAAGCTGCTTGCACTGATGGATGAAAAGGGTGAGCCGGTGGAGTCAAAGCCACTTGTATACAAGGCAAAAAAACAGACACCTGCCACAGCATATCAGGTCAGACAGCTAAAGGAGCTGATGACTGAGTATGGAATAGCAGATGTCATATCGTGGGACAACCTGACCAGAAGTCAGGCCTCAAGGCTGTACGATGAATATCGCAGTAATTACATTAATAGGTGTGAGTAATTACCGGCCGAGGCGGCATCAGTCTGTAAGCTCTCAAGCATTGAAACAAATTTCGTGAAATTATCATCATATTCAGACAGTTTTTTAAAATTGAGAATGCCATATTTAAGCTTTAAATCAGTGTTTGTCATTCAGGTGAGATTGACAAGGGTTTTATCCCTTAAATCATTTATTTTATCATTATTTAATGGAAAAAACTTTTCCGGTATGGTAATATAACACAGGTCAGTGGTATCTCCGCGGAGGGGTGAGTTGGCCTTACGCTCCTTTTCCCAGAACTCCTCGGTGACCTTTGCCTGGGCAGAATCAGCCCTCTTTATGGCAAAAGTAATCACTGCAATAAATAAAATGAACAAAATTAGACAAATTGGAATCATATGTTGGAAAATCTTTTCTCATATATGAAAATAGTATAACTCATTTTTGAACAGAGGTGAATAGTATGTACGATTTTAATAAAAAAAGAAATCAGAAGGTGGTTGCTATAGTGATAATAGTGGTTATAGCAGCGATGCTTGTGACAACATTTGTGTCAAGTCTTGTATAGCTTTTCTTGAAATATGGAAAAAATATGATAATATGATATAAAATGCAGTTCAGTTAAGCGATGACAGGGGCGCTTTTAACAGCCTCAGGAAAAGGAAGCGGAAATGAAGATTAATAAAAAAGCATTATTACTGGGTACAATGGCATTTGTGCTTGTGGCAGCATCAGGCATGGTAAGTGCATATGCAAGCGGTTCGTCAGGCACAAAGAAGGCAAAGGTACAGACAATTACAGAGGGTGTGTGCATTGGCAGTGTGGATGTAGGCGGTATGACAAAGGAAGAAGCAAAAAAAGCAGTTGATGCCTATGTTGACAGCATAAAGGGTACATCCTTTTCATTAAAGGGCGCCAATGGTTCATTTGATGCAACCGCACAGGAAATGTCTGTTTCGGCGGACTCTGATGCAGCGACGGACGAGGCTCTTTCAGTGTGCCATGAGGGCAGCCTGATTGACAGATTTGTGGAGTCAGAGGAGCTCAAAAAGGGCAATGTTGCCGTCAATATGTATCTGTCGGTTGATAAACAAAAGACCGCAAATATGATTTATGACAAGAGCGACGAGCTCAATATAAAGGCAGTTAACAATTCGCTGCAGAGAAACGGTGACAGCTTCGATTTTGTTCCGGGACAGGAAGGCAAAGAGGTTGATGTGGTAAAATCTGTCTATGCCATAAATGATTTTTTGCAGAATAGCTGGGATGGTTCGGCGAATGAGATAGAGCTGGTCACAAATACGGTCCAGCCGAGGGGCTCAAAGGAGGAGCTCTCAAAGATTAAGGATAATCTGGGAGGCTTTTCTACAGATTTCAGCAGCTCGGCAGCAGGGCGTGCAGCCAATGTAAAGAACGCGTGCAGCCTGATAAACGGCAGTGTCATATATCCGGGTGAGCAGTTCTCGGTTTACGAGGCTATCAGCCCTATCACAACTGACAACGGCTATCAGATAGCAGGCGCATACGAGAACGGTCAGGTAGTGGACTCGGTAGGCGGAGGCGTGTGCCAGGTTGCTACCACACTCTACAATGCGGTTATAAGGGCTGAGCTTGAGATAGTGCAGCGCTACAACCATTCCATGATAGTAAACTACGTAAAGCCATCTGACGATGCGGCAATCGCAGGTACCTACAAGGATCTTAAGTTTAAAAATAATCTGGACAGTCCGGTGTATATAGAGGGCTATTGCAGTGGTGGAGTCATCACCTTCAATGTGTACGGAGTGGAGACGAGACCGGCAAACAGGGAAATTTCATTCAGGAGTGAGACGATTTCCGAGGAGGATCCGGTTACGCAGTTTAAGTTTGATGCAGGTCAGCCGGTCGGTTATTTCAACACCGAGCAGTCTGCGCACAAGGGACTTACCGCAAGGCTCTGGAAGACGGTCACAGTCGATGGTACAGTGCAGAGTGATGAGGTATTCAACAACAGCAAGTACAAGTCATCACCAAAAATCGTGACGGTTGGTACAGCAGGAGCATCAGCGGAGGTTGTTGCGCAGCTTCAGGCGGCGGCAGCGGCTAATGATGAGGGCGCGGTTAAATCTATTGCTGCGTCTGCGGCAGCAGCGGTTCAGGCACAGGCAGCACAGACTCAGACACAGGATCCGAATGCGGCAGGGCAGACACAGCCGACAGACCCGAATGCGGCAGGGCAGGCACAGGGCACACAGACGCAGCCGACAGACCAGAATGCAGCAGGGCAGGCACAGGGCACCCAGACACAGCAGCCGGCAGGACAGACGCAGTAAATGCCCGCAGGTAGTTGTTTCTGATGTAGTTATTTGCAATCAATGCACCGGGCTGCAACAGTATACAAAACATATTATTATTAGGAACAGGAAAACACATGAAAAACGGTAAAATATCAGAGTCGGTTTTAAAGCGCTCTGTCTTAAAACAACTTCATACCAAAAGCGACAGAATACTTTTTAAACCGGCAGTAGGTGAGGACTGTGCGGTGATTTCCATGCAGGCAGGTGACCAAACCAAGTTAGTTACTGCTACCCAGACGTTCACACTTGATGTATCGGATAAGCATGTGCGTGCTAACTGCGCAGTTTATGATGCATTGAACAATATTTATGCCATGGGAGCAGGTCCTATTGGGATAGAGCTGGCACTGCTTGTACCTACCACAGAAAACGAAGCCGTGCTTCGCGAGACGGTGAGAGCGATTGATGCTGTATGTGAGGAAGCAGGAATTGTGGTGCTTGGCGGACATACACAGGTGAGCCGTGCGGTGAAGAATATCGTGGTGACAGTTACAGCAATAGGTGAGGCCTATGAGCAGGCACTTACACCATCATCGGCAGCAACACCCGGCATGGACATAATAGTTACAGGCTATGTGGGGCTTGAGGGCACAGCAATTCTTGCAAATGAGAAAAGAGCCGAGCTTGAAACGAGATTTTCCAAGGCATTTATAGATAAATCAGCAGCATATATAGACCATATTTCCACTGCAATGGAGGCTGCATCCGCGATTGGCGCCGGTGTGGCGGCAATCCATGACGCTTCGCAGGGAGGCATCTTTGGAGCACTCTGGGATATGGCCGAGGCTTCGGGAATTGGTCTTGACATCGATTTAAAGAAGCTCCCTATCAGGCAGGATACGATTGAAATAAGTGAATTTTTTGACATAAACCCGTATAAGCTTTTGTCAGGAGGAAGTCTGATAATCATAGCTGCAGATGGTACCCGCGTGCTCAGAGAGCTTGAGAAAACAGGACAAAATGCTGTTATAGTCGGTGCCACAACCGATTCAAACGACAGAGTGCTGATTTCCGGCGAGGAAAGACGGTTTTTGGAGACTGCCCAGACTGACGAGATATACAAGGTTTTCAACTAATATATTTGAATCAGGAGAATATATATCATGAGAGAAAAGATATTAACATTTATAGAGAAAAACAGCAGGATAAACCTGAAGGAGCTTGCAATCATGCTTGGTGTGGATGAGGCAAGTGTGGCAAACGAGATTGCTGCTATGGAGCAGGAGAATGTCATCTGCGGATATCACACACTGATTGACTGGGACAAGGCAGGCCTTGAGAAGGTCACAGCCATGATAGAGGTCAGAGTGACACCACAGCGCGGCATGGGCTTCGACAAGATTGCCGAGCGTATATACAACTATCCTGAGGTGAAGTCTGTATACCTTATCTCAGGCGGCTTCGACCTCATGGTCACACTCGAGGGCAAGACTCTGCGCGAGGTATCACAGTTTGTGACAGATAAGCTTTCTACACTGGATCAGGTGCTTTCGACAAAGACAAACTTTATTCTGAAGAAATACAAGGACCATGGAACTATCATGGCGGCACCTGTCAAATCCGATGAAAGGGGAATTATGTCATAATGAGAGACCCTTTATCCAGTACCATAAAGACTATCCAGCCATCGGGCATCCGTAAGTTTTTTGATATAGTGAGCGAGATGAAGGATGCGATTTCGCTCGGAGTAGGTGAGCCTGATTTTGACACACCGTGGCATATCAGGGATGAGGGCATATATTCCCTTGAAAAGGGACGCACCTTCTACACCTCAAATGCCGGACTCAAGGAGTTAAAGGTTGAGATTGCAAAATATCTCGACAGAAGATACGGCATGACATATGATTACAACAAGGAGATCATGGTAACTGTCGGTGGCAGCGAGGCTATAGATATCGCACTGCGCGCCATGCTCGATGCGGGAGATGAGGTGATTATCCCGCAGCCAAGCTATGTTTCATATGTGCCATGTACTGTGCTGGCAGGTGGCACACCTGTGATTGTGGAGCTCAAGGAGGAAAATGATTTCAGGCTGACAGCTGAGGAGCTTGAGGCTGTTATCACTCCAAAGACAAAGGTACTTATCATGCCTTTCCCTAATAACCCTACAGGCGCTATCATGGAAAAAGCAGACCTTGAAGCAATTGTTCAGGTGGTTAAGGAGCATGATCTGTTTGTGATAAGTGACGAGATTTATTCGGAGCTTACATATGTGGATAAGCATGTATCTATAGCATCGTTTCCGGGAATGAAGGAGCGCACAGTGCTCATAAACGGTTTTTCCAAGGCTTATGCCATGACAGGCTGGAGGCTTGGATATGCGTGTGCACCTGAGACCATTTTAAAGCAGATGCTAAAGATTCATCAGTTTGCAATCATGTGTGCGCCGACCACGAGCCAGTATGCGGCTGTCGAGGCTATGAAAAACGGTGATGAGGATGTTGCACAGATGAGGGAGGAATACAACGGCCGCAGACGCTATGTGCTTCACCGCTTTAAGGAGATGGGGCTTAAGTGCTTTGAGCCTTTCGGAGCTTTTTATGCGTTCCCAAGCATCAAGGAGTTTGGCATGACCTCCGATGAGTTTGCCACAAAGCTTCTAAACAGCAAGAAGATTGCCGTGGTTCCGGGAACTGCATTCGGAGAGTGCGGTGAGGGCTTTTTACGTATATCATATGCATATTCACTTGATGATTTAAAGGAGGCGCTCGGCCGCATTGAGGAGTTTGTCACAGAGCTTCGCGCCGGGATGGATAATAAATAGTTTAAATTGACAGGAGACAAAATGGCAAAGCTGAATATAGTGTTACATGAGCCGGAAATTCCGGCAAATACAGGAAATATCGGAAGAACCTGCGTCGCGACAGGCACGAGGCTTCATCTTATAGAGCCGCTTGGATTCTCACTTTCAGAGAAGGCATTAAAGAGAGCCGGAATGGATTACTGGAAGGACCTCGACGTCACTACATATGTGGACTGGGAGGATTTCCTTGAGAGAAATCCGGGCGCAAAGATATATTATGCGACAACAAAGGGCAGACATGTGTACTCTGATGCTCATTTTGAGCCCGACTGCTATATTATGTTTGGCAAGGAAAGCGCAGGCATTCCGGAGGAGATACTAAAGGAGCATCCGGATGAGTGCATCAGGATACCGATGATAGGTGAGACAAGGTCACTTAATTTGTCAAATTCAGTAGCTATCGTGCTCTACGAGGCATTGAGACAGAATAATTTTGATCATATGAGGCTTGAGGGAGAGCTTCATCACCTGAGCTGGGATGACTAAATCAAGCGGCAAAGCGCATATTTTTGGCAGCTATTTAGGCTTTAACAGCTATGATAATTGTAAATACGGTAGATTTTTAGGAAAAAGAAATGGGCATAATTAAAACAAGCAAATTAGTACATGAATTTATACGAAGAGACGAGGAAGGCAATGTAGAGTCAATCACTACAGCACTCGACAACGTAAACCTCGACATAAAAGAGGGACAGTTTATTGCAATCCTCGGTCACAATGGTTCAGGAAAATCAACTCTTGCAAAGCATATCAATGCACTTCTTGCGCCGAGCGACGGCACCATATGGGTGGATGGCATGGATGTGTCAAAGGAAGAGAATGTCATACCTGTCAGGAAAAGTGCAGGTATGGTTTTCCAGAATCCCGACAATCAGATTATCGCCAATGTCGTGGAGGAGGATGTGGGCTTTGGACCTGAGAATATCGGTGTGCCGACAGATGAAATCTGGCAGCGCGTGGACTATGCGCTAAGGGCTGTCGGTATGACAAAGTACCGCACACATTCACCGAACAAGCTCTCCGGAGGACAGAAGCAGCGTGTGGCAATCGCGGGAGTTGTGGCAATGGAGCCAAAATGTATAGTATTTGACGAGCCTACAGCCATGCTTGACCCAAACGGCCGCAAGGAGGTCATAGCCACAGCCCATGAGCTCAATAAGAAAAAGGGCGTGACCATTATTCTCATCACCCATTACATGGAGGAGGTGGTCGGCGCAGACCATGTCTATGTCATGGAAAAGGGCAAGGTGGTCATGGACGGTACACCGCGTGAGATTTTTTCAAGGGTGGACGAGCTGAAGGAGCACAGGCTTGATGTGCCACAGGTGACACTGGTAGCCGATGAGCTCAAAAAGGCAGGGCTTGATATCCCTGATGGAATCCTGACGAGAGAAGAACTTGTAAATGCGCTTGTTGCGCTGAAAAACAGATAGGCGGGAGAAAATATGTCAATAATTCTAGATCACATAAACTATTGCTACAGTGCCGACTCAGCCTACAAGGTGCAGGCACTTAAGGATGTAAGCCTTGAGATAAATGATGGAGAGTTTATTGGAATAATCGGTCACACCGGTTCGGGAAAATCCACACTTATCCAGCATATGAACGGCCTTTTGAAGGCGACAAGCGGTCATATATACTATAATGGACAGGATATATATGACAATGATTATGATTTAAGCAAGCTGCGTCACAAGGTGGGGATGGTGTTCCAGTATCCGGAGCATCAGCTTTTTGAGACAACCAACTTTGAGGATGTATGCTTTGGACCGAAAAATCAGGGGCTCGATAGGAAAACAGTGGAGCTAAGAGCCTATGAGGCACTGCAGAATGTACATTTTCCGGAGGATCTCTACTATCAGCCGCCGTTTGATTTGTCCGGAGGACAAAAAAGGCGTGTAGCCATAGCTGGAGTACTTGCAATGCACCCTGACGTACTTATACTCGATGAGCCGACAGCGGGACTGGATCCTGCGGGCAGAGATGAGATACTGGGACTGCTTTTACAGATGAAAAAGGATCTGGGTATCACGATCATACTCGTATCACACAGCATGGAGGATGTTGCGGAGTATGTGGATCGCATCATTGTTATGAATTCAGGAGAGGTGATGTTTGACGGAGTGCCGAAGGAGGTATTCTCACACTACAAGGAGCTCGAGGCAGTCGGACTTGCAGCACCGCAGGTCACATATCTGATGCATGATCTGGCAAAAAAGGGTATACCGGTTGACCTTTCGGCAACGACAGTTGCGGAGGCGAGGGACTCAATACTAAAAGCCTTTAAATAGCTCACCAATGCTGACATTTTGATACAAATTATGAGGAAGGAATACAAAAATGATTCGTGATATTACCATAGGCCAGTATTATCCGGCTCAGTCGCCAATACATAAACTGGACCCAAGAGTAAAGCTTTTCGCAACACTTATATATATTATTGCGCTGTTTTCCTACAAAGGAATAGCCGGTGTGCTGTTTATAGTTGCCGCGCTTGCCGCAGTTATAAAAATTTCGAAGGTGCCCTTTAAGTTCATGGTAAAGGGACTCAAATCCATTATAATACTGCTGCTTTTTACAGCATGCTTCAGCGTGTTTTTCACACAGGGAGAGTACACAATCTGGGAGTACGGTATACTGCACATTTCTGACACCGGACTGATAAATGCAGCAACCATGATGATACGACTTGTGCTGCTCATTATAGGAACCTCGCTCATGACACTCACCACCACACCAAACCAGCTCACGGACGGTCTTGAGAAATCACTGGGCTTTTTAAACAAAATACATGTTCCGGTGCATGCGATAGCCATGATGATGTCGATAGCGCTTCGTTTTATTCCAATCCTTATTGAGGAGACGGACAAAATAATGAAAGCACAGATGGCAAGAGGAGCTGATTTTGAGCATGGAAATATAATAAAAAGAGCAAAGAGCATGGTGCCTCTTTTAGTGCCGCTTTTCGTATCGGCATTCAGGCGTGCGGATGACCTCGCAATGGCCATGGAGGCCAGATGCTACAATGGTGGAGAGGGCAGGACAAAGATGAAGCCGCTCGTATATGAAAAGGATGATAAAATAGCATATCTTTTCATATTTGCGTTTTTAGCGGTTGTGATAGTGCTTAGAATCCTTCTGCCGGTGAATCTGGGCAATCTTATTTTCAGATAGTGAAATAGATAGTGCAGGCAAAACAGGAGAGATATATGCGTGTAAAAATGATTGTAGCCTACGATGGCACAAATTACTGCGGCTGGCAGATACAGCCAAACGGCATAACAATTGAGCAGGTATTAAACGAGCACCTGAGCCGCCTGTTAAAGGAGGATATAAAGGTGACAGGAGCAAGCCGCACCGATGCGGGAGTGCATTCACTTGGAAATGTGTGTATGTTTGACACCAATACCCGCATGCCGGCGGAAAAGATATCGTATGCACTGAATCAGAAGCTGCCGGAGGATATAGTGGTGGTCGATTCCTGTGAGGTAAGCGATGATTTTCATCCGCGCTTCTCAAAGAGCCGTAAAACCTATGAATACCGTATTTTAAATGCGAGGTTCAGAAATCCGACACGCAGGCTTGACACATATTTCTATCATTATCCGCTTGACACAGAAAAGATGAGTGAGGCCGCAAAATATCTCATAGGAGAGCATGATTTTGCAAGCTTCTGCTCGGCAAACTCGCAGGCACAGACCACAGTTCGCACGATATATGACTGTACGGTGTCAAAGGTCGGTGACATCATCACAATACGTGTGACAGGAAACGGCTTTTTATACAATATGGTGCGCATAATCGCAGGAACACTTGTGAAGATAGGTGGAGGCGATATGCCGGCAGATGCGATAAAGGGCATAATAGCCGCAACAGACAGGGCAGCAGCAGGTCCTACAGCCCCGGCACATGGGCTTACAATGATAGGACTCAAGTACGAGTAACAGCTTTAGATTTTTAATATTGTATTAAGATTTTTGGAATATCCGTTTTTAGCTTCAATAATAGGCTATAATGTCGTTAATGTTAATACATGGTACGGTTAAAAAGAAGCTTGGAGATGAAGACGGTTATGAGATTTACAAAAGTAAAAGAGAAAATTAAAAAAGACAATGCCATAAACAGCACAGACGAAGGAAAAGGCAGACACCGTAAAGTAATCCGTATAGGAGCGTTTGCCCTGGTATTTGTCATGCTGTTTTCGTTTGTCTCGACATTTTTTAAGATGACGGATGCTGTCAATATTGCGACTATAGAGGGCTTTTACAAGGAGCCGAAGAACACAATTGATGTGATGATGATAGGAGCCAGCGAGGTATACGCTGATTACAGTGCAACCGAGGCCTGGAAGAATTATGGATACACATCATACTCGCTTGGGGTATCAGGGGTGCCCGGCAGTCTGTACAAATCAATGCTCAGAGAAGCTCTCACCAGACAGCATCCGAAGGTTGTGGTTTTTGAAGTGAATGGCTTTTTACAAAATGACAGCTATTACGACAGGACGGTAAAGCTGCATAGCTGGATAGACAATATCCATAATGAGGAAAACAGGTTTGATACAATACAAGAGATTGTGCCAAAGAATGAGCAGGACAACTTTACAAATCTTTTAAAGCTGCATCATAGCAACTGGAAGGATATAGGCAAGTGTGCACACACCTTTGCCACAAGAGTTGGAATGTATTTTGTAAAAACGTCATGCATGAAGGGATTTTCATCTATTGCAAAATATTCCGATTGTCCATCAGGCAAGCAGAAAAAGCTCTACTTTACCGACAAGAGCAGAGCGTATATGACTGATCTGCTTGAGTATTGTAAAGCACAGGGGGTGGAAAAGGTGCTTTTTGCGAGGTTCCCTCATGAGAAGGAGGTAAAGAATCCGCAGGTGCTTTGCGACGTGAAGGAGCTGGTGGAGTCTTATGGCTATGATTTTGCGAGCTTTGAAGGCGATAAGGAACTTATCGGAATCAATGAGAGGGATGATTTCTACAATTCGGAGCACCTGAATATAAATGGAAGCCGTAAATTCACTGCATATATGGGAAAATATCTGTCTGATAATTACAGGCTTAATGCAGACCACTCACCGGAGCTTCAGAGTGCATGGGGCGAGTGCGCAAGGCGCGCTGACAAGGTGATAAGTGCCTGCGCAAAGGATACGGATCTGAGTCTTGGCAATCATTATTTTGAGATGTCCGTTTATCTGCCTTATAATTTTTCGTCAAGCCTTGCGACAAATAAGGTAGCAGATACGAACAACGATGCAAAGCCTATCAAGGAGTTAAATACCTCGGTTAAAAAATAGCATGATAGTGTATGGAATTTAAAATAAATACTGCCTGTTAATTAAAGTATGGCGGCAGTATTACATTAGAAAATAGATTTGGAGTAAATAAAATGGAACTCATTTCATTAAAATATGCGATATTTGTAATAGCATTGCTTGTACTATATTATTGCTTTCCGAAGAAATACCGCTGGTATGTGCTTCTGGCGGGAAGCATGGCATACTATGTGATTATATGTAAGTGGTATGTACTTTTTATCATTTTCACAATATGCACCACCTATGGCTCAACAATATGGATTGACAAGCTGTTAAAGAAGCAGAATGCCATCGTAAAAAGTCATAAGGAGGACTGGGACAGGCAGACCAGAAAGGAATACAAGGAAAAGGGCAGAAAAAAGAGAGTGGCAGTCATGCTTTTTGCGCTGCTTTGCAATTTCGGCATATTGGCATTCCTTAAATATATACCATATGCGGGCGAGCTTGGACTTTTGCTTCCACTTGGCATATCCTTCTACACCTTCCAGTCCATGGGCTATGTGATGGATGTATACAGGGAAATTGTCGAGCCTGAAAAGAATTTCCTTAAGGTAGCACTGTTCGTGTCATTTTTCCCACAGATCATACAGGGACCGATTGCGATATATGATAAGCTTGCGGGACAGCTTTACGAGGGACATTCCCTGAGACTTGAAAATCTGCAAAAGGGTGCGCTTCTGGTGCTCTGGGGAGTCATGAAAAAGCTTGTGATAGCAGACCGCGCGGTAAATATCATCAATTTTGTAATGGATAAGCCGATGGATTTTTCGGGCACTTATGTATTTTTTGCGGCAGTAGTGTATGCGCTGCAGCTATATGCGGATTTCTCGGGAGGAATCGATATAGTGCGTGGTATTGCGGAGATGTTTGGCATAACGATGTCAACAAACTTCAATCATCCGTATTTTTCGCGCTCGCTCACTGAGTACTGGCACCGCTGGCATATGACTCTTGGAGACTGGTGCAGAAACTATATCTTCTACCCGCTTTCAATCTCAAAGCGTTTCCTGAACTTTGGCAAATGGCTAAAGCCGAGATTTGGTGCGCATATCAGTAAAGTGCTGCCGGGCTGCATCGCGAGTGTCATCACATTTATCGTCATCGGAGTATGGCACGGTGCCAATATGAAATACCTGTATTTCGGACTCTGGAACGGCATTGTCATCATGCTTGCAGAGCTTTTTGCTCCGGTAAACAAAAAGGTGGCAGGCGGCTTTTTTAAGCTGACCGGTCTCAGGGAAAAGGGTATATTTGCAACAATTGTATCAGTGCTTTGGACCTTTATGCTCATACTGGTAGGCTACTATTTTGACATAGCTGCAAATGCGTCGACTGCATTTCACATGCTTTTTAAATCAGTTACGGATTTCCATATCAGCGAGCTTGGAATAAACAACATCATTTTGAATCTCGGAGCATGTGGACTGGACCAGTACGATATACTTTTACTTATAATATGTACTCTGCTTTGGTTCTTTATCAGCTTCGTTGAGGAAAATAAAAAGCTCGACATGCGCGATTTCATACTTTCAAGGAAGCTGCCGCTTCGCTGGGCGATAATATATCTTGGCATCTTTATAGTAATAATATTCGGTTACTACGGACCGGGAGTGAATCCGGCTGATTTTGTATATATGCAGTTTTAAAGAAAAAGTATAAACATAAAGAAAAAGTTTCAAGAAAAAGCCGAAAATAAGGGTGAAAAACACTTGACAACAGTCGGTTACGCAAGTATAATATCTAGGTCTGTAAAAGTAGATAAATGGAAGCCAAAGCCCCGGCAACCATTTAGTATAGATAATGATAGTCATCTGAGATGGAACAGAGGACTATAAGATGTCAAAAAGGAAGTGGCGTCCGGACATACGCGATTTCAAGAGGCATCGGCATTAAAAGTAATCGAATTATTTAAGGAGGAAAACCGATGAAAACATTTATGGCTAGTCCTGCTACAATCGACAGAAAATGGTACGTAGTAGACGCTGAAGGTAAGACATTAGGACGTTTAGCATCAGAAGTTGCTAAAGTATTAAGAGGAAAGAATAAAGCAATCTTTACACCACACATTGACACAGGTGATTATGTAATCGTTGTCAATGCTGACAAGGTTAAGGTTACTGGTAAGAAATTAGACCAGAAGATTTACTATCATCACTCAGATTATATCGGTGGTATGAAAGAGACAACATTAAGAGAGATGATGAACAAGCACCCAGAGCGCGTTATCGAGTACGCTGTAAAGGGAATGCTTCCAAAGGGACCTCTTGGACGTCAGATGTATACAAAGTTATTCGTATACGCTGGACCAGATCACAAACATGCAGCTCAGAAGCCTGAGACATTAGAGTTTTAATAGGAGGTAAAGTAAATTGGCTACTACAAAGTATTACGGAACAGGAAGAAGAAAATCATCTGTTGCTAGAGTATATTTAGTACCTGGAACAGGAAAGATTACAATCAATAAAAGAGATATCGATGAGTACCTTGGTCTTGAGACATTAAAGGTAGTTGTTCGCCAGCCATTAGTTGCAACTGAGACAGTTGACAAGTTCGACGTTTTAGTTAACGTTCGTGGTGGTGGATACACAGGACAGGCCGGAGCAATCCGTCACGGAATCGCTCGTGCACTCCTTCAGGTAGATTCAGAGTACAGACCAGTTCTTAAGTCTGCTGGATTCTTAACACGTGATCCACGTATGAAAGAGCGTAAGAAATACGGTCTCAAAGCAGCTCGTAGAGCTCCTCAGTTCAGCAAGCGATAATTCAACCGAATATCAAAAGAACATCAAAACCCTTGGAAATCCAGTATTTTCAAGGGTTTTCTTTATGTCTGAATTTGGAGAAAGAAAATATATAAATACAGAAAACCTTTGATTCCTGTATCAGCGGGGCCAAATGGCTTGTAAAAATACACATATTGTGATAACGTAAGGGCGTATGAATGTCAGCGATTTTTGAAGACAGGCATTACAAATAATGAATAAGAGGCAGTAAAATGGATTTTGAAAGCAGAAGACAAAGAATTTTAGACAAGATGGAGGACAATTCTATAGCAATATTGTACTCAGGCATCGAGCACCATGTGAGTGCAGATGAGTATGATTTATTCACAGCACAGGCTAACCGCAATTTCTTCTATCTGACCGGACTTAGACGTGACAACATGGTCCTTGTCCTGGATAAATGTGTAGAGCCTGCTAAGACAATGCTCTTCATAGAGGAGGCAGACCCTACGATGGAGCGCTGGTACGGCAGAAAGGTGACTATGGAGGAAGCCGAGGAAATATCAGGAATTGATGAAGTAGAATATATTTATGAGCTTGAGAGCACGCTGGACAGGATAATGACGCGCGAGGATGTATACACAGCATATTTCGACACGTATCGTCACCAGAAAGTGGATTTGCCGGATTACAATGTGGTAAAAGCCAATGAATTTAAGACAGATTATCCGGGAGTTGCTGTGAAGAATCTTTTCCCACTTGTGGCAGAGGAGCGTATGCAGAAGGATGAGGATGAGATTGAGCTGACCAAAAAGGCAATCGCTATCACAAAGGACGGACTTTGCAATGTAATGGCCAATTTAAAGCCGGGCATGAAAGAATATCAGGCACAGGCAGACTTTGAATATATCATAAGACGCGGTGGGGCAGAGTGGACAGCTTTTCCTACAATTGCCGGAAGCGGAATGAATGGAACGATGCTTCACTATGACACAAATCGTGAGACGATGGAGGATGGAACACTGGTGCTTCTTGACCTTGGAGCCAGAATCGATGGCTACAATTCGGATATTACGAGAACATATCCGGTAAATGGCAGGTTTACCGAGCGCCAGAAACAGGTTTATGATATCGTGCTCGCCGCAAACCGAAAGATTGTCGAGGTTGCAAAGCCTGGAATGACTACAAAGGAATTAAATGAAGTATGTAAGGATGTGCTCGCAGACGGGCTTATGAAGCTTGGACTGATAAAGAATTCGGTAGAGATTTCTAAGTATTACATGCATGGCGTGTCACACCATCTGGGAATTGATGTGCATGACGTGACAGTTGACTCAAACAGCAGGCTTCGTCCGGGGGCAATCATCAGTGACGAGCCGGGACTGTATATAGATGAATGGGAAATCGGTATCAGGATTGAGGATGATGTGCTTATCACCGAGGACGGTGCAGTGTGTCTGTCGGAGAATATCATCAGAACCACAGAGGATATAGAGGCCTACATGGCAGAGCACAAAAAGCTTTAATCGTGGTAAATGATAAATTTTGCGGTTTATAATATTTTTATGTGACATAATCTGATTTATGTATTATAGTAGTGCTAGTACATCGAATAATAAGTTTCTGATGCATTGTTATTTCTTATTCGGTGTACTATAGTATAGCAGTTATTTTTTATTGCTGTATAGGTGCAACGAAAATAATTCGTTCGACAGATGGAAGGAGAACAACTATGGTAAAGAAGATTAATAGCAGTGAATTTGAACAGGTTAAAAATAATAAGGCTATCATTGTTGATTTTTCGGCAGAGTGGTGTGGTCCATGCAAGATGCTTGCGCCTGTAATGGAGCAGCTTTCTGATGAAATCACAGATGTGGAGTTTTACAATATTGATGTGGACGAGAATCCTGATCTGGCAAGAGAGTATCGTATAATGAATATTCCGGCAGTTATTGCAATCAAGGGCGGTCAGGTTGCCGGTCAGCAGATTGGTCTTGTGTCTAAGGACGATATGAAGGGCTTTATAGACGGAGTTTTCTAAGACAAAGCGTTTTATGAAGCTTTCTAAGAAGCGAGAAGACATCTGCAATGATCTTTTTGTGAATATGCAAGGTGTGATGCTTAACAGTTATTATGGATAGTGTAAACCGGGCAGGATATCGTGCCCGGTTTTACATTTTTTACATTTAAATTAGTTCTCTCGGAAGATTTTTCCAAAGATGAATCTAACAAGTGGTCCGGCAACAAAGAGCTGCCAGAAGAAGGCCATTGGAAAGTTTCTTACGACGAGCTCACAGAATGTCGCAAATATCTGTGAATTAAAACCACCATTGAAAAGGATGGTAGCGATAAAGCTCATCATAGGGCACATAAACCAGATTGAGAAGACGGAAATTGCAAGGATTATAGCAATAGGTCTGTCCTTTCCCGGTGTGACTATTTTGAAAGCGCATTTTTTGGCAAGTGGTCCAGCAATGAATGTATCGAGAATAAAACCGGCAACAATCATGATAGGAAATTCGCCTAATGCGGCCTTAAAAACAAAGTTCTTCATACCGCCTGTTTCAAGGGCAATATTGTAGCATATCATGGCATAAACCATGACAAGCACCATCATGATGGTAAAAACGGTTTCCTGTAATCTGTTCTTTGGCATTTTTCTTAAATCCTCCTGTTATGTAAAATAAATATAGCTGTAACGAGTAGTTACGATAGGCTCTTGATAGCTGCGATAATTGAAAAAGACTTGAAGTGCATACAAGTTTTTATGCACGTAAAAGCGCAAAAAAATAGACAGAGGGAAACTTTCGTCTCGCTCTGTCTAAGCTGCAACTACCATTAATTGTCAGTAGTTTATCACAGATAGAATATAAAAATCAATAGGAAGTTGGTACTATAGAAAATATGATAATAAAAGATATCGAATTTAAATTAAAAGACGGCAGAACTGCCATTTTGCGAAGTGCAAATGAAAAGGATGCCAAAGCTCTTATAGATTACATGAAAAAATCAACCGGAGAAACGGATTTTTTACTGAGGACACCGGAAGAATGTGAGACACAGACTATTGAGCAGGAGATAGATTTCATAAATAGCTGCAATTTGTCGGATACACATACGCTGCTGGTTTGTGAAGCAGATGGAAAAATTGCCGGAAATTGCATGGTCTGGTGGAATAAACGCGCGAAAACCGGACACAGGGCAAATGTGGCAATCGGTTTGCTGAGCGAATTCTGGAATCAGGGGATCGGAACGAGAATGTTCCGGGAAATGATAAAAATAGCAGAAAGCAATCCGAATATATTGCAGATGGAATTGGATTTTATTGAGGGCAATAGCAGGGCGAGAGCACTTTATGAGAAGATGGGCTTCAGGATAACTGGCATCAAATTTAATTCTATCAGACAAAATGACGGAACCTTGTGCAATGAGTATTCAATGATAAGGGAAATTAGTAGATAAGCAAACTTTTTATAAAAAGCCACAATATGTATTTTAGCGAGTACCAGAGAGTTTATACCTTGTAAACGTTTACTATTATGTTATACTGTAATCATTGCCGGGCATACTGAGGTGTGAACGGTAAACTGAAAAAGTAATTAGAACAGCAGGAGACATATTTTATGCTGTATCATAAATAAAAATGAGGTGAAAATCGTGCTTAAAGCAGAAAATTTAACTTTAAACGTAGATGATGAGGGTGGAAAGAAATGCCTTCTGAACAATATATCATTTCAGGTAGAGGACGGAGAAATGCTTGTCATCACCGGACCAAACGGAGGTGGAAAATCCACTCTGGCAAAGACCTTGATAGGTATTCAGACACCGGACAGCGGAAAGATTATACTTGACGGACAGGATATCACAGAGCTCGACATCAATCACAGGGCAAATGCGGGAATAGGCTTTGCATTCCAGCAGCCACCGAGATTTAAGGGAATGACCGTCATGAAGCTGCTCAAGCTCGCCGCAAAGGATGAGCTTTCAGACAAGGAGTGCTGCGACCTTCTCACCGCGGTAGGACTCTGTGCAAAGGATTACATTTACCGCCAGATTGACGGCACACTCTCAGGTGGAGAGATGAAGAGAATTGAGATTGCATCAGTGCTTGCCAAGGAGCATTCGCTTTGTATATTTGACGAGCCGGAGGCTGGAATCGATCTGTGGAGCTTTTCAATGCTCATACAGAAATTCGAGGAAATCCATACTGAGAAAAAGCAGAGCCTCATAGTGATTTCACATCAGGAGAAAATAATAAATATGGCAGACCGCATCATGATAATTGATGGCGGAGAAATCAAGAAAATCGGCACAAATGACGAGGTGCTGCCTTATCTCAATGGTGTACAGAAATGTCACAAATGCGTAGAGAGACTGGAGGGAAGAGCATAATATGGTAAAGCTTGACAACGTAACAGAGGGCGTATTGGACGTCATAAATGATAATAAATTCAGTCAGACAGGTGCCTTTAATCTGCGTGAAAACGGCACATCAATCTGCCACGGAGACAGCGAGCATATCAAGATAAAGAAAAAGACGGACAAGCCCGGCATTGATATTTATATTGATGGAAAGACTGATGGAGAGGCTGTCTATATCCCTGTAGTACTCAGTAAATCAGGTATGACAGACCTTGTATACAATGATTTCTATGTAGAGGATGGTGCAGATGTAAGGATTGTGGCAGGTTGCGGAATCCACAACAGCGGCTGCAACGAGAGCAGACACGACGGCATTCATACCTTCCATGTAGGCAAAAATGCGAATGTCAGATATGAGGAAAAGCACTACGGCGAGGGAAACGGAACAGGTGCGAGAGTACTCAACCCTGTAACAAATATATTTGTGGGTGAGAATTCTGTTTTCACTCTTGATACAGCACAGATAAAGGGTGTTGATTCTACAGTCCGTGAGACCAATGTGGAGCTTGGAAAGGACGCAAAGCTCTATGTCACAGAGCGTCTCATGACAGATGGAGAGCAGAAGGCAGAGTCAAATATCGAGGTACAGTTAAACGGCGAGGACAGCTCTGCACAGATTGTTTCCAGATCAGTAGGAAAAGGAAACTCGGTCCAGACCTTCCATCCAAATGCCATCGGCAACAGCAAATGCCAGGCTCATATCCAGTGTGATTCTATCATCATGGATCATGCAGAGGTCGGTTCAATCCCTGAAATCAGGGCAAAAAATATCGATGCGGCTATCATACATGAGGCAGCAATCGGCAGGATAAACGACGAGCAGCTTCTCAAGCTCCGTACACTCGGACTTACAGAGGAAGAGGCAGAGGAAGTTATCATACAGAATTTCTTAAACTAAATCAGGCGTAAATAGAAACCCCGGAGCGTGATATTGATATGCTATCAAAGCATACAATACGCTCCGGGATTTTACACTTACACTTGGGAGAAGTATACTAGAGTCTGTTGAGAGTCTGGTACGGATTAAAATAAGGAGTCAAAATGAAAGCGTATTATCATCTACCGGGATTGTTTGAATTTTATGAATTATACAAAGAATTTCTCCCACTGTACCGTAAGCACCGTGAATATTTCTATGACTGGTGCGAAATAGGCTCAATATACGGAGCACCGGCAGACTGCGTATGGGGAGGAGGCCGCGTCGGTTTTGGTGAGCACGATCCGAAGGAAGTGCTTAAGCTGATGCAGGAATATGGGATATCCGCGAGACTTACCTTTAGCAATTCATTGCTTACTAAGGAGCATCTTCCTGACAAAAAATGTAACGAACTGTGCAGGATATTTGATATAGGCAGAGATAATGAGCGAAGCAGGGGCTTTGGAAACGGCATAATCATCTACTCAGATATTCTGCTTGATTACATAAAAGGAAACTACCCTGACTTTTATTTTGTGTCTTCAACCACAAAGGTTCTGACGGATTTCAGTGAATTTGAAAATGAGCTAAACAGAGAGGATTTTAGCTATGTGGTACCGGATTTCAGGTTGAACAAATCATTTGATAATCTGAAAGCACTATCACAGCATCAAAAGGAAAAAGTAGAATTTTTGTGCAATGAGTGCTGCTGGTTTGGCTGCACGGACAGGAAGAAATGCTACGAGACGGTTAGCCGCAAAAATCTGGGCGAGGATTGCTCGGAGCATTATTGTACTGCACCTGATGCAGGGCAGGGATATCTCTTTTCAAAGGCGATGGAAAATACGGGATTTATAGGAGTAGACGATATAAAGAACACTTATCTGCCGATGGGCTTTAGCAATTTTAAAATAGAGGGAAGAGGGCTTGGAAGTGCCATGATACTGGAATTTCTGCTCTACTATATGACGAAACCACAGTATCAGATACATGTCAGAGAGCACATTTATCTCGATAATATGCTGGATTTATTTTGAAATATAAAAACTATACATTAACGACAACAGGAAGGATGATTCTCAAAAATGAATATTAGAAGAGCACACGAAAAAGACATACCAAGACTTATAGAATTGTTAGAGCAGGTGCTTCAGATCCATGCCGATATCAGACCGGATATTTTTATTCCGGGAACGACAAAATATACAAATGAAGAGCTTGCAGAAATGATAAAGGACGATACAAAGCCGATATATGTTGCGGCAGATGATGACGATGTATGCATGGGATACGCATTCTGTCAGATAAGACAGCAGCCGTTTTCAAACAACATGGTGCCGTTTACATCACTTTTCATAGATGATCTGTGTGTAGATGCAAAGACCAGAGGAGCGCATATCGGAGAGCAGCTTTTTGAATATGTCAAGAATGAGGCAAAGTATCTCGGCTGCTACGAGGTCACCCTCAATGTATGGAGTGGAAACACATCTGCTGAGAAATTTTATGAGAAGATGGGGCTTAAGACAAAGGAACGCCAGATGGAGTATATTTTATAGAAAACCAGAATGCCGACTAATCTAAAATCAGACTTTAGATTAGTCGGTGTTTTTGAGGGATTACACATCTAATAACAACTATAATAAGGTTATCAATCGAATTTATATAATGCGAGTATTATACGTGATTTTATGTTATTAATGTGCAAAAACACACCGGTTTACGATTTTAATGCATAGTATTACTTAAAAAATGTGCAGATACTGATTGAGTATCTGCATATTTTTTGATAAAATATATGCAGATACAGGAGGACAATATGCATATATTTGACTATTCTTTTTTAGATGAGGGCTTATTACCGGCTGAGATAGTTAATCTTACAGCAACAATTACTGCATTTAATGCTATATCAGATACGCGAAAGGAAAGCAATAAAAGTATATATACTGAGCTGGAAAAGATTGCAAGAGTACAATCTGTTAAAGGCTCTAATGCGATAGAGGGTATTGTTACAACAGACGCACGTATAAAGCAGATTGTTGACGGTGACAGTGCTCCTCTTAATCATGATGAGCGTGAGATCGCAGGGTATAGGGATGCACTGGATGAGATACATTCTAAGCATGATCAGATGTCATTAAGTGAAAATATGATTCTGCATATACATGAAACGATGACAAATCTTGCAGGATATGAGCTGTCAGGAAAATACAAAACGGAAGATAATCTGATAATGGAGATTGATGAAAGAGGAAGGCGTAGAGTTCGCTTTACACCGGTTTCTGCGGCAGATACAGGCGAAGCAATGCAGCAGCTTGTACTTGCATATATGGATGCAAGGGATAACCCAAAAATAAACAAATTGTTACTGATTCCATGTGTGATATTGGATTTTTTATGTATTCATCCGTTTTCGGATGGTAATGGCAGAGTATCCAGATTATTATCATTGTTTTTACTTTATAAAAGTGGATATGATGTTGGAAAATATGTATCTTTTGAGGAACAAATCAATGAGTCAAAGGATTTTTACTACGAGGCATTGCAGGAGTCATCTATAGGATGGCATACAAATGAGAATTCATATTTTGAATATATGAAAAATTTTCTGTCTATGCTCTATAAATGTTACAAAGAATTGGACAAAAGATTTTCTACTGTAAATGGGAAAAAACTAAAAAAAACAGAAAGAGTTGAGCAAACAGTTTTAAACAGCGTGCTTCCGGTCTCAAAAGCCGAAATCTGTGATATCATTCCTGATGTGAGTCCGTCTACAGTAGAAGCAGTGCTTGGAAAAATGGTAAAAACAGGTTCTGTTATGAAATTGGGGCAGGCAAGGGCAACGAAATATGTCAATGCGAAATATATCAAATAATGGGGGAATATGTTTTATGCAGAATGCCATTAAATATGTTTTTTGAAAATAATTAAATGTATATAATTAGAAAAACGGGGCAAAAATCATAATATTTAATTGAAAAAACGGGGCAAAAATATGTTGACAAACACAAAAAGTAGTGATAAACTCTAAACAAATTTAGCAAGATAAAGTATTAAATCGTTAAAGAAGTGAAAACAGTTTAAACTGTTTCGACAATTTAATAAGTTGTAAACCGTTGAAGCGGAGATAACGGCAATGATGCCTTTACAGAGAGCCTGTGGTGCTGAGAATCAGGTGTGAAACAAGTTGTCAAATGGACCGCTGAGGGCGCAGTCAAATGGATTTATCATTCATCCAGATATCCAGAGTATTCTGCGACGTGTGGGCATACGTCATTTGCCCGGGATATGTTGGTATCCTGCCAAGCGCACGAGCTTTATCGTGAATTCAAGGTGGCACCGCGGATAGTTAAGATTATTCGTCCTTGACAGAAGTAATATTCTGTCAAGGGCGTTTTTTTAGTGAACAAAAGAACACAATGGAACTTGCAAATCTGCATGCTTGCATGCGAGATTTCAAGTGAACATTGGGTTGTACAACATAAAGCGAGAATTGTAGCAGCGCAAGCTGCGGAGAAGCCTTGAAAAGGCGAATTCGAGCTTGTATGTTGGACATTTGTTCACGGTTGAACATTGGACATTTATTCACTACCACACAAAATTTGGAGGCAAGCATATGAAAATTTCACCTACACTGACCGAAGTTAAAGAAATAGCAAAAACCGGGAAGTATGACATTCTCCCTGTAAGCTGTGAGATATTATCAGATTTTATCACACCTATAGAGGCTATGAGGATTCTGCAGAATGTTTCAACACATTGTTATCTGCTTGAATCAGCACAGGCCAATGAAGCCTGGGGAAGATATACATTTTTAGGATATGATCCAAAACTTGAGATTAACTGCATAGATGGTCACATGAAGCTTGGAAAGCTTTCGGTGGAGACGGAAAATCCTTCAGAGTACATCAGACAGATTCTTTCAGAGTACAAGAGTCAGAAATTTGATTATCTGCCTTCGTTTACAGGTGGCCTTGTAGGTTATTTTTCGTATGATTATCTGGGCTACAAGGAGAAAAGCATCAGAGGAAAAGCAAGAGACACAGAGGATTTCAAGGATGTTGATCTGATGCTTTTTGATAAGGTAATAGCATTTGACAATTTGTGCCAAAAGATAATACTAATCGCAAATATGTCACTTGATGCTCCGGAAACAGGCTACAACAAAGCGATTGTTGAGCTAAAGCAGCTTAGGGAGCTTCTGATGCACGGAGAGAAAAAACAGAATATGGGTGGCAAGCTGCTGGGTGAGGTCACACCGCTTTTTGAAAAGGAGCAGTATTGTGAGATGGTCGAGAAGGCAAAGCACCATATCAAAGAGGGGGATATTTTCCAGATAGTTTTATCCAACAGATTGAGCGCACCGTTTGAGGGAAGCCTTTTTGATACCTACCGCGTGCTTCGAACGATAAATCCTTCGCCGTACATGTTTTATTTTTCGGGAACCGATGTGGAGGTTGCGGGAGCATCTCCGGAGACACTTGTGAAGCTTGAAAATGGAGTGCTTCACACATTCCCGCTGGCAGGCACAAGGCCGAGAGGTGCCACGGCAGAGGAGGACAAAAAGCTTGAGGAAGGGCTGCTTAAGGACGAAAAAGAGCTCGCAGAGCACAATATGCTCGTGGACCTTGGAAGAAATGACCTCGGAAAGGTAAGTAAATTCGGAACTGTAAAAGTTGAAAAGCTTCATTCCATAGAGAGATATTCACATGTGATGCATATAGGCTCGACAGTGCGTGGAGAGATAAGAGAAGAGTATGACGCACTCGATGCAATAGAGGCCGTGCTTCCGGCAGGAACACTTTCAGGAGCGCCAAAAATCAGAGCGTGCCAGCTTATCGGAGAGCTTGAAGATAACAAGCGAGGCATTTACGGTGGCGCGATTGGATATATAGATTTTACAGGAAATATGGACACATGTATTGCAATCCGTATTGCCTACAAGAAAAACGGCAAGGTTTTCGTGAGAAGCGGAGCGGGAATAGTTGCTGATTCAGATCCTGAGAAGGAATTTCAGGAGTGCATAAACAAGGCAAAGGCTTCTCTTAAGGCACTGGAAGTCTCACAGGAGGTGGAAGAATGATTTTACTGATTGATAACTACGACAGCTTTTCTTACAATCTGTATCAGCTGATCGGCGAGATAGAGCCTGATATCAGAGTAATCAGAAATGATGAGATGACAGTTGAAGAGATTAGGGCTTTAAAGCCTGACCGCATCATATTATCACCGGGACCGGGAAGACCTGAGGATGCGGGAGTGATAATAGCTGTGGCAAAGGAGCTTGGAAAGGAAATCCCAATCCTTGGCGTGTGCCTCGGCCATCAGGCGATATGCGCAGCATACGGTGCAACAGTCACATATGCAAAGCAGCTTATGCACGGAAAGCAGTCGGATGTATCGTTTGACACAAAAAGCCTTTTATTCAAGGGTTGCCCGGAGCATGCAAAGGTTGCCAGATACCATTCGCTTGCGGCAGATGCGGATACGATGCCTGATTGCCTAAAGATTACAGCCACTACAGATGATGGTGAGATTATGGCTGTAGAGCACAAGGAATACCCGATATACGGAGTGCAGTTTCATCCGGAGTCAATCATGACACCGGACGGAAAGCAGATGCTGTACAATTTTATTATGACAAATTAAGAAGAAAAACACGAATAGTAAATAAAAAATTACCGGAATACAGGAGGACATAAAAATGATAAAAGAAGCCATAGTAAAAATAGTAAATAAAGAAGACCTCACATATGACGAGGCATATGCAGTGATGAATGAAATCATGGGCGGTGAGACAACACCAACCCAGAACGCAGCTTTTCTTGCAGCTCTTTCCACAAAAAGTGCAAAGGCTGAGACAACAGACGAAATCGCAGGCTGTGCAGCAGCCATGAGAGAGCATGCGGTACAGGTGAAAACAGGTATGGATGTGTTCGAAATCGTAGGAACAGGCGGAGACAATGCACAGAGCTTCAACATTTCAACAACCTCTGCACTTGTTGCGGCAGCAGGCGGCATGAAGGTGGCAAAGCACGGAAACAGGGCAGCCTCTTCATTATGCGGTACAGCAGACTGTCTTGAGGCGCTCGGTGTCAACATAGACCAGAGCCCTGAGAAATGTGTAGAGCTTTTAAATAAAGTCGGCATGTGCTTCTTTTTTGCACAGAAATATCACACATCAATGAAATATGTCGGACCTATCAGAAAAGAGCTTGGTTTTAGAACCGTATTCAATATTTTAGGACCGCTCACAAATCCGGGTTCACCGGCCATGCAGCTTCTCGGAGTGTATGATGAGTACCTTGTAGAGCCGCTTGCACAGGTGCTTGTAAGCCTCGGAGTAAAGCGTGGAATGGTAGTATATGGCATGGATAAGCTCGATGAGATTTCCATGAGCGCACCGACCAAGATATGCGAGATAAAGGACGGATGGTTCAGAACCACAGTAATCTCACCGGAGGATTTCGGCTTTGAGCGCTGTACAAAGGAGGATTTAAAAGGCGGTACACCTGAGGAAAATGCGAAAATCGTACGTGATATCTTAGGCGGACAGAAGGACCATAAGAGAAATGCAGTACTCATGAACGCAGGCGCATCACTTTATATAGGAGGAAAGGCCGACAGCATGAAAGAGGGTATCGAGCTTGCAGCAGAAATCATTGATTCAGGAAAAGCACTTGAAACACTCGATAAGCTCATCGAGGTAAGCAACAGCTAGGCACACAAAACAGGAAAGGAAAAGCGATGAATATTTTAGACCAGCTTGCAGAATATTCAAGGCTCCGCGTGGCAGAGGACAAGAAAAAAATAAGCTTTGAGGAAATGAAAAATATCGCGATTCAGACGAAAAACGAAAAGCTTTGTGATTTTGCATTTGAAAAAGCACTCAAAAAGGATGGCTTGAGCTTCATATGCGAGTGCAAGAAGGCTTCGCCGTCAAAGGGGCTTATAGAGCCGGATTTCAGATATCTTGAAATCGCAAGGGAATACGAGGCGGCAGGTGTGGATTGCATCTCGGTACTGACAGAGCCAAAGTGGTTTTTAGGCTCGGATGAGTATCTTAAGGAGATTGCAAAAACGGTTTCGATTCCGTGCATCCGAAAAGATTTTACGGTTGATGAATATCAGATATATCAGGCAAAGATACTCGGTGCCGCTGCGGTGCTTTTAATCTGCTCCATACTGTCAGAGGAACAGCTCAGTAAATACATAAAAATCTGTGACAGCCTTGGCATAAGCGCCCTTGTGGAGATACACAATGAAAAAGAGGCAGGGATGGCGGTAAGAGCCGGTGCCAGAATAATAGGTGTCAACAACCGCAATCTGAAGGATTTTACAGTTGATACAGCTAACAGCAAAAAGCTGCGCGACCTGATTCCCGATGACATCATATTTGTATCGGAAAGCGGTGTAAAGAGCACTGATGATATAAGGGCAATACGTGAAATCGGAGCTGACGCAGTGCTTATCGGAGAGACGCTGATGAGAGCGGATGACAAAAAGGCTAAGCTTGATGAATTGCGATTAAGCTAATAGAGATATATAAGTATCTTCATGGTTTTAAGAATATCTGTAACTATTCAGTACAGAAAACAAAATATTTACAAATATACATCAGAAGGGAAAACATCATGACAAATCCAAACGGAAGATTTGGTATTCACGGAGGACAGTACATTCCTGAAACCCTCATGAATGCCGTTAAAGAATTAGAAGAAGCATACAATTATTACAAAAACGATCCTGAATTTAACAGAGAGCTCACAGAGCTTCTCAATGATTATGCAGGAAGACCATCGAGACTGTACTACGCAGAAAAGATGACAAAGGATCTCGGCGGAGCGAAAATATACCTTAAAAGAGAGGATTTAAACCATACAGGAGCCCACAAGATCAACAATGTATTAGGTCAGGCACTTCTTGCAAAGAAAATGGGCAAAACCCGCCTGATAGCTGAGACCGGAGCCGGTCAGCACGGCGTGGCAACAGCAACGGCCGCAGCCCTTATGGGTATGGAATGTGTCGTATTCATGGGAGAGGAGGACACAAAGCGTCAGGCGCTCAATGTATACCGCATGCGTTTGCTCGGAGCAGAGGTTATCCCTGTTACATCAGGCACAGCCACATTAAAGGATGCCGTATCGGAGGCAATGAGAGAGTGGACCAAGAGAATTTCAGACACACATTACTGCTTGGGCTCAGTTATGGGACCACATCCGTTCCCTACCATCGTAAGAGATTTTCAGGCGGTCATCTCAAAGGAAATCAAGGAGCAGATGCTTGAAAAGGAGCACAGACTGCCTGATGCGGTTATCGCATGTGTGGGCGGCGGCTCAAATGCCATCGGAAGCTTTTACAACTTCATAGAGGATGAGGGAGTTGAGCTCATCGGCTGCGAGGCAGCAGGAAGAGGAATAGATACATTTGAGACTGCAGCCACAGTAAATACAGGCCGTCTTGGTATTTTTCATGGCATGAAGTCATATTTCTGTCAGGACAAATACGGACAGATTGCTCCGGTTTATTCAATTTCTGCAGGACTTGACTATCCAGGAGTCGGACCGGAGCATGCATATCTGCACGATATCGGAAGAGCAAAATATGTACCGGTAACAGATGATGAAGCGGTAAATGCTTTTGAATACCTCGCAAAGACAGAGGGAATTATCCCTGCAATCGAGTCCTCACATGCAGTGGCATATGCCATGAAGCTGGCGCCTACAATGGACAAGGACAAGATAATCGTTGTTACTGTTTCAGGCAGAGGCGACAAGGACTGCGCGGCAATAGCAAGATACAGAGGGGAGAATATTTATGAGTAAGATAAGAAGTGCGTTTGAAAATGGCAAGGCGTTTATACCATTTATCACCTGTGGTGATCCAAATTTAGAGACAACCGCAAAAATTGTAAGAGAAGCTGTTGCAAACGGAGCAGACCTTATAGAGCTTGGAATTCCATTCTCTGATCCTACAGCAGAGGGACCTGTAATCCAGGGCGCCAACATAAAGGCACTTGCAGCCGGAGTTACAACAGACAAGGTTTTTGACCTTGTGAAAGATTTGAGAAAAGATGTCACAATCCCTATGGTTTTCATGACATATGCAAACGTGGTTTACTCATACGGCGCAGAAAAGTTTATCAGTACATGTAAGGAAATAGGCATTGACGGACTCATTCTGCCGGATATCCCATATGAGGAAAAGGAAGAGTTTTTACCACTCTGCGAGAAATATGATGTGGATCTTATTTCATTTATCGCGCCTACATCAAAGGATCGCATTGCGATGATAGCAAAGGAGGCAACCGGCTTCATCTATGTGATTTCAAGCCTCGGAGTCACCGGTACAAGAAGCGAGATTAAGACAGATCTGGCTTCAATAGTCAAGGTAATCAGAGAAAACACAGATGTGCCATGTGCTATCGGTTTTGGCATTTCAACACCCAAGCAGGCAAAGAAGATGGCAGATATCTCGGATGGTGCCATTGTGGGCTCTGCCATCATCAAGATAATCGATGAGTATGGTGAGGCTTCACCAAAGTATGTCGGTGAGTATGTTAAAGCAATGAAGGATGCGCTGTAATTTGTATTGACCGCTTGACAAAATTATTGGTTAATTCATAATAGTGATATGAGGGTCAAAAGGTATTTTGACCCTTTGATCATAATAGTAAAAAGATGCAGATTTGCAAATATGATGAGAATTAACGTGGAGATACAATAATGCAGGAAAATGAGAAAGACAAAAGATTAGAAAAACAGCTTGATTTCATCAGAGAAATCGACAAGGAAAAGGAGATATTCCGCCAGACTTATTTAGCTGATGCAAGCCGCAAGGAAAATGATGCGGAGCATGCCTGGCATATGGCTATCATGACCATGCTCTTGAGCGAGTATGCCAATGAGAAGATAGACGTGCTAAAGACAGTAGGAATGCTTTTGATACACGACATAGTAGAGATTGACGCAGGAGACACATATGCCTATGATGAGGCAGGCAAGGCCACACAGCATGAGCGAGAGCAGAAGGCGGCGGAGCGTATATACGGACTCTTGCCAAAGGAACAGGGCGAGCCGCTTTTAAAGCTGTGGGAGGAATTTGAGGCGCAGCAGACACCGGAAGCCAGATTTGCCCGCACCATGGACAATATCCAGCCAATGCTCCTAAACGATGCATCGGATGGGCTTTCATGGCGTGAGCACAGTGTAAAGCTGTCGCAGATACTCGGCAGAAATAAGCGCACAGCACTTGGCTCAGAGAAAATCTGGGATTATGCGTTTAACAATATCCTGAAAAAGCATGTTGATAGCGGAAATATCATAGATGATGAGGGCGTCTTCTCTGCGGAAGCCGGTGCGTGTGCAAAAGCCAACGAGCGTAATGGACGGTAATAATGATTTACTGAAAAATCCTTTGAAAAATCACGTATAATTCTATTGTAGACAGTCGTCTTGTATGATATACTTTACTGGATTAAATCGGTGAACTAAATATCAGGTAACTATTCAAGGCTGCTTAAATAGTTACCTGACAATTATATTGAGTTTCATCGGAATCCACAGAATAAAACACACGGAGGAATCAAAATGAATATTGTATGCTTAGACCTTGAGGGAGTATTGGTACCTGAAATCTGGATTGCATTTGCAAAGGAGACAGGAATTCCTGAGCTTGAGAAGACAACAAGAGATGAGCCTGATTATGATAAGCTCATGAACTATAGAATAAATATTTTAAAGGAGCACGGACTCGGATTAAAAGAAATTCAGGAGACAATCGCAAAGATAGATCCAATGCCTGGCGCAAAGGAGTTTTTGGATGAGCTTCGTTCAATCACACAGGTAATCATCATCAGTGATACATTTTCACAGTTTGCTGGCCCGCTCATGAAGAAGCTCGGCTGGCCAACAATCTTTTGTAACGAGCTTGAGGTTGCTGAAGATGGCGAGATTACAGGCTTTAGAATGAGATGTGAGCAGTCAAAGCTTACAACTGTAAAGGCACTGCAGTCTATCGGATATGATACCATCGCAAGCGGTGACAGCCACAACGATTTAGGCATGATACAGGCCAGCAAGGCAGGTTTCCTTTTCAGAAGCACAGATGCTATAAAGAAGGACTACCCTGAGCTTCCTGCATATGAGACATATGATGAGCTGCTTGCAGCGATTAAAGCAGCATTATAATAATAAATATAGTTGATAAACAGCTTCCCACATGATATTTTAGAGTGGACACATCCACCTGTACATGTGGGAAGTTTCTATATATTTATGGCATGCAAAATCATATGAAAGAAGGTAGAGTGCAGATGTATACGGTAACACACATATATGAGGCTGATTTTGGCTGTGAGGAAAGAGCAGACGGCGCAAAAGCAAAATGCGTGGTTTATCTCGAGGACGAAAACGGCAGACAGCGTCATGTAGAGGTTGAGGATGAATGGCTTACGGCAAACGGGATAGAAGAGGGAAGCAGCTGGAAAGAAAATATCACAGATGAAGCCTGAATCATAAACTATGAGATTAATTATGTGATTAGAGTATGTGAATAAATTTTATGTTTAGATGCACATTGTGTATTGACAACAGTGCAAAAGGTGCTATAATAAAATCAACATATGAACAATCATTCATATGTTCAATGAAAAACGTACAGTAAAACAAATAATTCATTAAATAAGGAGAACACCACTATGAAGAAGACTTACAAAATCGATGTAGACTGCGCTAACTGCGCCAACAAGATGGAGGATGCCGCAAAGAATACAGCAGGTGTAAAGGATGCTACAGTCAATTTCATGACACTCAAGATGAGCGTTGAGTTTGAAGAGGGACAGGATGCAAAGGCGGTTATGCAGGAGGTTCTTAAGAACTGTAAAAAGGTAGAGGATGACTGCGAGATTTTCTTATAAATTGCCGGGCGCAGGAATGACAAACGATATTATTTCAATGCCTGCGCTATAGTAAGGGTGATTATCAAGAGATTATAATGAATGGAGCTATGGCGTATGAATAAAAAGCAGAAAAAAGTACTTGTGCGTATCATAATCGCAGCGGTACTCATGATTATATTACATTTCATACCGGTTAAGGGAATTATCAGGTTCCTGCTTTACATGGTGCCTTATCTGGTTATAGGATACGATATCCTGAAAAAAGCATTTAAGGGAATCAAAAACAAGCAGGTATTTGATGAAAACTTCCTGATGGCGGTTGCCACCGTAGGTGCGATAGCGGTTGCACTTTATGAGAATGGTGACTATACAGAGGCTATAGCCGTTATGCTCTTCTACCAGATAGGAGAACTGTTTCAGAGCTATGCAGTCGGAAAGAGCCGTAAGAATATCAGCGAGCTCATGGATATCAGACCCGACTATGCCAATATTGAGGTGGACGGAAAGCTCACCCAGGTTGACCCTGATGAGGTTGCTATCGGCTCAGTAATCGTGGTACAGCCCGGAGAAAAGGTTCCTATCGACGGTGTGATAGTTGAGGGATCATCTACATTAAACACCAGCGCGCTTACAGGTGAGAGCGTGCCGAGGGATGCAAAATGCGGTGATGAGATAATCAGCGGATGCATCAATATGTCCGGTGTTTTAAAGATTAAAACGACCAAAGAGTTTGGCGAATCAACGGTTTCAAAGATACTTGACCTCGTTGAAAATTCAAGCTCAAAGAAATCAAAATCAGAAAACTTCATATCAAAATTTGCCAAGTATTACACTCCGGCAGTCTGCTACAGTGCACTTGCACTTGCGATACTGCCACCGCTTGTCAGAATACTTTTCATGTCAGCCGCACCACAGTGGGGCATATGGATATACAGGGCACTTACCTTCCTTGTAATAAGCTGTCCGTGCGCGCTGGTCATCAGTATTCCGCTCAGCTTTTTTGCAGGAATCGGAGGCGCCAGCCGCGAGGGTGTTCTTGTAAAGGGCTCAAACTATCTTGAGACCTTATCACAGACCAGATACGTTGTATTTGACAAGACCGGCACCATGACAGAGGGCGTTTTCGAGGTGGCAGGAGTCTACGACAATACGCTCGATAGAGAAAAGGTGCTCGAGTACGCAGCACTTGCAGAGAGCAGTTCATCGCACCCAATCAGCAGGAGCTTACAGAAGGCATATGGAAAGGAAATCGACAGAACCCGCGTGACAGACGTTGAGGAAATCAGCGGCCACGGAATCACCGCAAAGGTAGATGGCGTATCTGTAGCGGCAGGAAACTACAAGCTTATGAAAAAGCTGGGCTTAAGCTACAGTGAAACTGACAAGGTCGGCACCATAGTCCATATCGCAATAGACGGCAGCTATGAGGGCTATATCCTTATTTCAGATAAGATAAAACCAACCTCAGCGGCAGCAATAAAGGCATTGAAAAAAGCCGGAATAAAAGGTACAATAATGCTTACAGGTGATTCAAGAACAGTAGCCGACTCAGTAGCGGCAGAGCTTGAAATCGATGAAGTATACAGTGAGCTTTTACCGGGCGATAAGGTGGCAAAGGTAGAAGAACTGCTCGCAAGAAAGGGCAGCAAAGAAAAGCTTGCCTTCGTCGGAGACGGAATCAACGATGCACCGGTGCTCTCAAGAGCAGATATCGGAATTGCAATGGGCGCCATGGGTTCAGATGCAGCAATCGAAGCCGCAGATATCGTCCTCATGGATGATGACCCGCTAAAGATAGCCAAAGCAATAAAAATATCGCGAAAATGCCTGCGAATAGTATATGAAAACACATACTTTGCAATAGGCATCAAGCTGATCTGCCTCGTGCTCGGAGCAGTCGGAATAGCCAATATGTGGCTCGCAATATTTGCAGACGTAGGAGTAATGGTGATAGCAGTGCTAAATGCAATCCGCGCATTATTCGTACACAAGCTCTAAAAAGGTAGAGCTCAAAGAACAGATATCAAAATGCCATAAAACTACTATATAAAAAATACCAGACAGAATGCATCCAAGAGGTGCACTCTGTCTTTCGCGTATAAAAAAGTTATTGTGTAACTGCGAAGGCACATGCAATTTATGCGGAGCACCCGCCCCATAGCCAATAAAGTAAAAATAACGCAGAAAGGACACCACCATGAGCGAAAACATAAATGAACAGATAGAATGCTGCGACTGCAACGAAATCCACGAAGACCTTCTGAAAATAGTAAATGATACAATGCCGGAGGAAACCGAGCTCTACGACCTTGCAGAGCTTTTTAAAGTGTTTGGCGATTCCACCCGGATCAGAATCCTCTTTGTGTTGTTTGAAGCGGAGGTATGCGTCTGCGACCTTGCAAAGGTGCTAAACATGACACAGTCCGCCATATCACACCAGCTTAGGATATTAAAGGCAAACAAGCTCGTAAACAGCAGACGTGAGGGCAAATCAGTGTTTTATTCACTTGCCGACGGACATGTGCGCACAATCATTGCGCAGGGACGTGAGCATATCGAGGAATAATACAGGGAGGAATATACGTGACAGAATTAGAAGAATACTATAACAAATTCAACGAGGAAAAGCGCCTGAACAGCCGTCACGGCAGGGTAGAGTTTATCACCTCCATGAAGTATATACACGATTGTCTTGGCAGCTTGATGAATGAGAAGCAGCTTGATCTTCGCTCACAGATTAAAATCCTGGATGTCGGTGCGGGAACGGGCAGATATTCAGTGCCTCTTGCCGAGGAGGGCTATGATGTGACAGCACTCGAGTTAGTTAAGCATAATCTCGGCAGACTGAAGCAAAAGAGCGATAAAGTAAAGGCATACCAGGGCAATGCCACAAAGCTTAAAAAGTTTGGAAACGATGAATTTGACCTCACACTCGTATTCGGACCTATGTATCATCTGAAGTCGGCGGAGGAAAAGCTTGCCGCATTGAATGAGGCAAAAAGAGTGACAAAACCGGGTGGTTACATACTTGTAGCATACATTATGAATGAGTACAGCGTGATAACCTATGCTATAAAGGAGAAGCATATAAAAGAGGGCATAGAGGGCGGAATGCTCGATGAGAGCTTCCATTGTACAGAAAAAGCTAATGATTTGTACAGTTTTGTCCGATTAGAAGATATAGAGGCATTAAATGCACAGGCAGCCCTTACACGCGAAAAGATAATAGCAGCCGATGGCGCAGCAAATTATATCAGGCCATTTTTGAATGCTCTTGACGAGGAGGAGTTTGATATGTTTGTACAGTATCATCTTTCAACATGTGAGAGAGCAGACCTGATGGGAGCAAGTGCTCACACGGTTGATATTCTAAGGGTGTGAGGAATATGAGGAGGAATTATGAAAAACAAAGGATTAAAAATTCTATTATCTGTGCTTTTGGTTTTATGCATCATTATGGCAGGAGCACTCATAGGAAAAGAATATATTGGAGATAATATAAAGGAAGCCTCTAACCGGAATGGCGTTGATGTAGTTAGAGACACATCGGATGCCGGAAAAGCAGAGGATAACGCAGTTGACAGTACGGCAGAAGGCACAGCGAATACACAGTCTGATGCAGCCAAAGCTGAGGCAACAGAAGCGGATACACAGCAGCCACAGATGTCAACCATAGTGATTACGGCTACAGGAGACTGTACACTCGGCAACAATCAGGAGCAAAGCTATGACGGCAGCTTTAATTCTTATTATGACTCAAAGGGACAGGACTACTTTTTTGGCGGTGTGAGAGATATTTTTGAGGCTGACGATATGACACTCATCAACCTGGAGTGTGTGCTATCGGATGCGACGGAGCGCGTAGAAAAGCGCTGGAACCTTAAGGGAAAGCCTAGCTACATCGGAATTATGACGGGCAGCTCCATCGAGGCCTGCAGTCTTGGAAACAATCACACATACGACTATGGCCAGCAGGGACTTGACGATACGAGAAATGTGCTCGACAATGCCGGGATAGTGTATGGCTTCAATGATCATACCGGTATTTATGAGACTGCTGATGGGACTAGGATTGGAATAGTGTCGGTCAGCCTTTTGTCACAAAACGGCGACCGCGAGGCATATATCCAAAACGGTATAGCGCAGCTTCGTGAACAGGGAGCGGCGATAGTTATTGCATGCTGTCACTGGGGCATAGAGGGTGACCATTACCCTAATGACTATCAGCAGGCGGCAGCACATCGTATCATCGACTGGGGAGCAGACCTGGTAGTCGGAAACCACCCTCATGTGCTGCAGGGGATGGAGGTCTATAACGGCAAAATGATATGCTACAGTCTTGGAAATTTCTGCTTCGGAGGCAATAAAAATCCGGCAGACAAGAACACGGCGATTTATCAGCAGGCATTTACTCTGATAAATGGTGAATTGCAGCCGGGCATAGATGCGCGGATTATTCCATGCACCTTAAGCAGCGTAAGCTCATACAATGATTTCAGGCCGACAGTGGCTTCGGGCGAAAAAGCTCAGGAGATATGCAATTTAATGAACACATATTCACAAAATTGTAGTAATATAGAGATTGATGAGCTTGGAAATCTGCATGTAAATTAATAGCAGATTTTGTAACTGTGAAGGTATTGAACAGTTACGATTTTTTAACGAATTAAGATAAAAAGCAGTCATGCAACAAATGGCATGTACCATCATACAAATATAGTAAGGGAGCAAAGAGCAATATGTATATGTGGAGAGAGCGCAGTAAAGAAGAAAAGCATGAGGATGTAGTAAATACAGGCCTGCTGCCACTTGATGTGGTAGAGGGATTTAAGATACGTCCGGGCTTTTTCAGAATGTACGGAGCGTGCGTGGCATCGAACGGAGTGAGCTTTACCATCAATTCCCATGGGGCAACGAGGTGTACTCTTTTATTGTTCAAGCCACAGGCACCAAAGCCGTATGCGAGGATTCCGTTTCCTGATTCATATAGGATAGGAGATACCTACTCCATGCTTGTTTATGATATAAAGCCGGATGAATTTGAGTATGCATTTTCTTTTGATGGGCCTTATGAGCCGGCAAAGGGACTTCTGTTTAACGAGGAAAATGTCCTTTTAGACCCATATTCCAGAGCGGTCACTGGACAGCGAAAATGGGGAGAAAAGCCTGAGGGAGGCAAGGATTTTGAGTACAGAGCCAGAGTTGTAAAAAGCAGCTTTGACTGGGGCAACATAAAGCAGCTTGAGCAGCCGTTTGAGGACCTTGTGATTTATGAGATACATGTGAGGGGCTATACAAAGGATAAGTCCTCTGGAGTCAGCGCACCGGGCACATTTGCCGGATTGAAGGATAAGATTCCGTATCTTAAGGACCTTGGAATAAATGCAGTGGAGCTCATGCCGATTTTTGAGTTTGATGAGATGGAGAGCGCGAGAGTGGTCGATGGTGTGCAGCTTTACAATTACTGGGGCTACAACACAGTATCATTTTTTGCACCGAATACCAGCTATGCCTTCAACGAGGAGCACAACCACGAGGGAGACGAGCTGAAATCGCTGATAAAGGCTTTAAAGGAAAATGGCATAGAGGTCATTCTTGATGTGGTGTTCAACCATACCGCTGAGGGAAATGAGATGGGACCGTGCTTCTCCTTCAAGGGAATAGACAATAACGTGTACTATATGCTTACACCGGATGCACACTACTACAATTTCAGTGGCTGTGGAAACGTTATGAACTGTAATCATCCTGTTGTGCGCAACTTTATCATAGACTGTCTGAGACACTGGGCCATTGAGTACAGAGTGGATGGCTTCAGATTTGACCTGGCTTCCATTCTCGGAAGAGACCAAAACGGTGCACCTATGGCCAATCCGCCGATTCTTGAGTCGCTGGCATTCGACCCGGTACTTGGCAAGATGAAGCTCATCGCAGAGGCCTGGGATGCAGGCGGACTGTATCAGGTGGGAAGATTCCCGTCATGGAACAGATGGGCTGAATGGAACGGCAGATACAGGGATGACATGAGAAGCTTTTTAAAGGGCGATGACGGTATGGCGGGAAATGCCATCACACGTATCACCGGCTCACGCGACCTTTACAGCCCGGAGAGCAGAGGACACAAGGCATCAGTCAATTTCCTGACCTGTCATGATGGCTTTACACTGTATGACCTTTACTCATACAATGAAAAGCACAATGAGAAAAACGGCTGGAATAACACAGACGGAGACAACAACGGACATAGCTGGAACTGTGGCGCAGAGGGCGAGACAGACGATCCAAATGTAAACGGACTTAGAAGGCGCCTTATAAAGAATGCATTTGCAGCACTTTTGTGCAGCCGTGGCCCGGCGATGTTTTTTGCGGGAGATGAGTTCTGCAACACCCAGTTTGGAAACAACAATGCGTATTGTCAGGACAATATCATTTCATGGCTCGACTGGAGCAGGCTTGAGGAATTCAAGGAAATCCATGATTTCGTGCGTCATATGATTCAGTTCAGGAAAGAGCATCCTATACTCAGAAAGATGACAAAGCCTTCATCCTGCCAGTTTCCGGAAATCAGTGTGCACAACGGTACACCGTTCAATGCCTCAACGGATTACAAGACAAAGCTTATCGGCATCATGTATGCCGGAAGAAATGAGGAGGACACGGAGGATGATATTGTATTCTATTGCATGAACGCATATTGGGAGCCGCTTGTGATGCAGCTTCCGGTGCTTCCGAACGGAAAACACTGGCATGTGGACACCAACACCAATGCAGAGTATTTTGATGGAGAGGACTTCACGGAAAAGACAGAGCTTTTGGGTGTCAACACCATAAGAGTTCCTGCGAGAACCACGATAATACTTGTGGCAGAGTAACAATAAAATCTGCAGCCCGGTACACATTGTGATATGTGCACCGGGCTGTTTTTCGTTACAGTTTTGGCTTAGACTGTAACATTTCCCCCTTTCATTTTTCAATATATTTTATGTGACATTTGCGTCAGCAGCCGGTGATGGTTGTGAAGTGATACCGGAAGGCCTTGTATGTATATATCACATAATCAGTTGTGAGTTGGACAAATTTCGTCTGTGAATCCAAGAAAATAATTTGGTGTGACACCAAAAATTGTACTTAGATGGCAAATGACAAAAATGTCAGGCACTCTACGGCCTGTCCTGTAGCCTGAAATAGTTGATTCTGCACAGCACATGATTTCAGAAAGAGCAATGTTGGTCAAGTTGTTGAGCCTCATCAGATAATCAAGCCTGTCAGGCACAGTTGTACTAATGGTTGATAGTTGCTTTTCTTGTAAAAAGACATTAATTTTATTCATAAACAAATTGTAACACAATAATCATAAAAAGCAACAAATATCTGAAAAAATACGAAAAAAATAGAAAACTTAAAATTACAATTTTAAATCCAGCCACCATCAAAAGTGATTATCTGTCCGGTCAGGTAATCAGGTGCAGTGATGACGGAGTAAGCCATATCTGCGACCTCACAGGCTGTGGCAAAGCGTCCGGCAGGGATTTCATCGGCCAGCTCAGCGCGTTCTGTCTCATCAAAGCATCGGTTCATATCGGTATCTATTACACCGCAGGCTATGGCATTTACCGGAATATGCGATGGCGCAAGCTCCTTGCCGAGTGCCTTGGTAAATGCATTTATACCGCCCTTGCAGGCTGAGTATGCCACCTCGCAGGATGCTCCGACATTGCCCCAGACAGAGGAAATCTGTAGTATACGGCCACATTTATCGGCAACCATATAAGGGATGACGAGCTTTGTAAAGTTGAAAACACCGGTCAGATTTATCGCCACGATATTGTTCCATTCCTCCGGTGTCATGTCGCTCAGCAGCCCGATATGCGATATGCCGGCATTGTTAATGAGCACATCTATATGGCCAAAATGGGAAATGGTATTCGTAACCATATCCTTGGCAAAGAAAAAGTCTCCTACATTTCCGGTGTAGCATAGCACCTCAATTCCGTATGCACAGTGAAGCTCATCAGCCAGAGCCTTTAGCCTGTCAGATGAATTGCGGCAGCAAAGTGAGAGGTTATAGCCACAGGAAGCCAGCTTTTTGGCAATGGCGGCACCGATACCGCGTGAAGCTCCGGTTATTATAGCTGTTTTATTTATGTGATTTATGTGATTGGTGTGATTGGTGTGATTTGTCTGATTTATGTGATTTGTCTGATTTATGTGATTTATGTGATTTGTGTGATTTATGTTATTTATGTTATTTGTCTGATTTATGTTATTTGTCTGATTTGTCATGATATTCTCCTGATAATTTATATACCGTGGTGCTAAGCCGGTCGCTGCGCTGCCGGGCCGGCTTCATAGTATAAAAAATAATTACGTGATTAAATTACAGTTTAGTCATGGGTATGATACCTTGCTGTGAGGCTGGGCACAATATTGTAAATTTTTATCTTATACAGCATAAATCATACCATAAATATATATTATGGGGTAGACAAAATTTATACATTGTGATATTATTTAATAGTTGCAAAACGAATTGCAGACGGCGTGTGGCTCAGTTTGGTAGAGCGCTACGTTCGGGACGTAGAGGTCGCAAGTTCGAATCTTGTCACGCCGATTATAACAGAAAGCCTTTATTTACAGGCTTTAGAGAGAAAAAAGAGCATTTCAAAATCAAATTGAGATGCTCTTTTTTGTGTCATTTGACTAACATTTGACTAACGTTTATGAAATTTTATTTTTCTTGGCGAACAGATCACCGATAGAGGCTGCTGCCTCTTCATCTTTCTTCCTGAGAGCATGTGAGTATATGTCCATAGTGGTTGATATCTCCGAGTGTCCGAGCCTTGACGATACCGTTTTGAGGTTTACGTTCTCACTTATCAACAATGTTGCAGAGGTGTGTCGGAGTCCATGCAATGTGATATCCGGTAATTTGACCTCAGAACTGTTATTATGCATCTTGATAACTTTCTTTAGTACACTATTCGGTGTTGATATGTCCATTGGTAAGCCATTATCCTGAATAAATATATTATTGCCGTTACCTACCCAGTAAGAGCCAACAGAGAGCCGGTACTTCTGCTGCTCTATACGGTATGTGTGCAGCAGTTGCATTGTGGCCACAGGTAGAGCAATAACACGGTTGGAGCTTTTGGTTTTTGGCTGCTTTGTTATTATGCCGTTTTTGGTCCGTGCTGCTGCTTTGCTTATGCTTACAGTGTTTTCTTTAAAATCTATATCATCCCACGTCAGGGCGATTAATTCCCCACGTCTAAGCCCGCCAAAAAGAGCAATATGAAAAAGTACTTTGTATTGTGTTGGTATGGTCTTAATTTCAACATGCTCAGATGAGGGCGAACCGTCTTTTTTCTTCCGGCCACGGTGTATAACCTTATATGGTTTATCCAGTTGCTCCAGGAACGCTTGGGCCTCTTCGAGCGTGAAACACTTTATATTGTCGTTTTCTTCACCCTTGGGCGGTTTTACCCTGCTGCAGGGGTTTGTTTCTATGAGTTGCCACTGTACAGCAGTTGAAAGAGTACTGCTGATAATCTGATGATATCTCTTTAATGTGCGGTGGCTATACTCTTTATGTTTGCCGTTTTTTGTGTAGCCTTCCTTTTCGAGCTTGCTGTATAGGTGTTGTAAATTGAGCGGTTGTATCTCTACTAGCTTAAGGTGCCCTATTTCGGGCAGAATGACACGTTTTAAAACATCCGTACAAAGTTCTAGTGATGTACTTTCAAGCTGTTTTTGAGCATAATCTGACAGCCACAGCGTTATATATTCTTGATAGTTCATCTTTTCACCCTTGAGATACTTGCCTTTTTTTACTTTTTCCTCAAAATCAAGGGCAAATTTCTGCAGAGCTTTTTCGTTTTGCCGGTCCGTTCTGCTTGAATCAGGTACCCAGGTTGTTGTTTCCAGGATCTGTTTGTTATGGATGTCCCGGCCGTTGCTTACTGTTATCTGGTATGAATTGCCACGCTTGCGAATACTTGCCATATTAAAGATCTCCTTTCTAGACAGCTTGCAGATAACAAACGTACATGAAGTACACTTGTTATAGCTCAGTACCTACAGGTACGGAGCTCAACTGCTGCACGTGGTCTCTATTTTTTTGCCTTTTTGTCTGTATCGATACGGAAATCATTTATTTTTGTCAACATTTCTACTTGTTCTATTGCTTTATGTTGTCCGTCATCGTTGAGCATATCAAAATATTGATTAAGCATAGTTCTATTATTATTTTGAGCTTGAATGTGAACAACTGCTGGCTGTATATTCATATTTTCTAGTTCTTGACCTAGTTTATTTATAATATCATATAACTCATTATTGGCAGTTGTTTCTAAAAGATAGTCTAATGATACATCAAAATATCTAGCTATTTTCTTTAGCATTTCCATATTAGGTTCACGTTTTCCGCTTTCATACATCGAATACGTTGATTTGGCAATACCAAGTGAATCGGCAACTTGCACTTGTGCTACACCTTTAGACATTCTCAAATTTTTTAATACTTCATTAAAACTCATTTTTTTACCTCGCTAATATAAATATAATTTGTAGTTTACACAAAGTCAATATTGAAAATCACAAAATGTGAATTTTGGGGTTGACAAGTACACAAAAAGTGAATATTATAAAAGTGTTCACAGAATGTGAACCAGAAAGGAGTGAAAAAATGAAACTTAGTCGAGAAAAAGTAGATCTTCAGCGAGCACGCAAAAACTTAACCATTGAGGAAATGGCTAGCATATATGGCGTAAGCAGAACCCGGCTCAACGTTATTTTAAATATGCGAGAGATTACACCATTATGTGCTGGTAGACTTGCGAAGACTCTAGGATGTGATGTATCCGACATACTCGAAGAACAGAAAGGAGTATAACGATATGAATGAGAAAATTCCAAGAATGGAAACTATCAACAGAGCAGCAGAGCTTACAGGGCTTTCATACAGTGTGATATATAATCTCTGCAAGGAAAACAGAATCGTATATATCAAGACCGGGAGAAAGTACCTGATCAACATGGACAAGTTAACAGTATTCCTGAACAGAGGCGAGGAAGAGTGCCCGGGAGGTGAAAAATAATGGCAAATAGGAGAATGTTTAGCCTTGAAGTGTGCGATACTGATAGATTTATGGAAATGCCACTGTCTACGCAAGGATTATATTTACAATTGGGATTGAGGGCAGATGATGACGGCTTTATATCATCACCTAAAAGAATTGTTGCAATGGTAGGCGGGAGTAATGACGATTTAAGATTATTAATCGCAAAGGGATATCTCATACCTTTTGAAAATGGAATTGTGGTTATTACGGATTGGAATATAAATAATTGGATAAGGCCAGACAGGAAACACAATACACGGTTTGAAAAAGAAAAAGCTCTCCTTGCTTTGGAAAATGGTTCGTATTCTTTGGATGACATATGTCAACCAAATGACAATCAAATGACAACCCAATGTCATACCGAGGTTAGCATAGATAAGTATAGTATAGATAATATAAATAATAATAGCGCATCACCTGATGCACCAAAAGAGAGTAATGCAGAGATAGAGAGCTTTTTTGAAAGCATCTGGAAGCTGTACCCCAACAAGAAAGGCAAGGCAGCAGTGAGCAAGACCAAGAAAAAGGAGCTTTTCAAAGTAGGCTATGATGAAATGAGCCGGGCAATTAACCGGTATGTAACAGATCTTAAGGCTGAGGAGTGGAGAAAGCCACAATATGGCAGTTCATTCTTCAACAAAGGATATGTTGATTACCTGGATAAGAACTATACGGCAGCAGTCGCAAGTGATCCGGAGAAAGGAGACAGGTCTATTTATAAGCATGATTACGAAGAACTTAAACGAGAACTTGGCATTGACTAAAAAGGAGCTATGGAGAAAACGGCTAAGGCTTCGAGGTGATAGATGTTGTGATCTGGTGGCTTATGATGTACCGGGATATGGATACGCTGAGTATATCGAGAATACCAGCATAAGCAGTGGAGAATTCAGAAGATCACGTTCACTGCTGCCGTTTAACTATCTTGATGCCACACTGGACAAATTCGACTGGACTATATACGGTGAGAATGTAACACTGCAGCAAAAGATAATAAACTCATTCGTGGATAAGTACAGACAGTACCAGAAAACCGGCAAAGGGTTATACATATTCTCACGCACTAAGGGGAGCGGTAAGACGTTCCTGGCCTGCTGCACAGCAAATGAGCTTATGGACTATGTTGATATGTGTGTAAAATTTATATCGGTACCGGAGCTATTGGATATGACCAAGAAGAGCTACACCGATTACATGAAGCAGTCGGACATTGAAACCATACGCACGGCAGAGCTGCTTATATTGGACGATATAGGGGCAGAGACGCGCAAAGAATGGGTTGATACGGAATTATTCAGGCTTATCGATTACAGGTATTCAAATCAAAAGGTAACGATATTTACCAGTAATGTACCGATTGATGAACTGAAGCTCAATGAACGTATCATAGACCGGATCTATAGTATGTGTATCAATATTGATCTGCCGGAGAAGTCTATCAGGACTATGCAGGCCAAGGAGCGCAATACGGAATTTTTGAAAGGAGTTATACAATGAAGTATTCAGAGTTATTAAGTATTCTGGAAAAGATGCCAATAAGAGAAATAAAAAAGGCAAGGGAGCTTTTTGGACAAATTTGTCCGAAACATAATGCAGCATATGATCTGACTTTTGCACTTGCTATATTGGATAAGAAACCGAGAGCCGGTTATCAGGTCGAATGTCTCAACATGATTTTACAGTTAAATAAAAACACCCCTGACAGTACCACCAATACCGTCAAGGGAAATAGTAACACGACATACACACTATAAGTCCGGTTACAGCTGTATTATAGCAGAATCCGGCAGAAAGAGGAATACATGGACGGTAAAAAATTTACTGAAATAATGGATGAGTTTTATGATAATAACAATTTACTGGAGATGTGTCAGGGATATGCGTTGTCTGAGACACCATTAATGCAGTCTCTTGCAGAGAGCTTATATCAGATTAAACTCAAGTACGAAAGTATATACATGAAGCTTGCAGCAATTAACAAAGTTGAATAATACATAACACTGCTGCATAATTACAACTTGCAGCAGTCTAACCGGTGGAGGCGATACAATGAAGTTAAAATTTAGAGAACTCCGGGCGGACGAACTGGAGGCACGAATCGCAAGGATAACTGCAACCGGTGCCCAACTGCTGCTATATAAAAATGCCCGGTGTGATATGAAAGTACTTGATGAGAGCGTAGGGCCTATGAACTGGCAGAGAGACCATAAGGAGCTAAAAGGCAATATGTATGCAGGAATAGGCATATATGACGAATCTAAAAAACAATGGGTCTGGAAATGGGACTGCGGAGCAGAAAGCAACATGGAGGAACAGAAAGGCGAAGCCTCTGACAGCTTCAAGCGGGCGGGCTTTAATTGGGGCATAGGTCGGGAGTTATACACAGCCCCTTTTATATGGTTCCCTGCGGACCAGATGACAGGGAAAAAAGACCGTTTCGAGGTCAAGGCGATAGAATACACAGACTCAAAAATAACATACCTGCAGATTTACAATGCAAATTCTCAGGTAATACGAGATTACGGCAAGGCAAAACAGCAGCAGTCGGAGAGCTTCAGCAATACAGCTCAGATATCAGAGGACTCATTGGAGAGGCACGATATCTCTGAAAACGAGTATGAAAGCCTCATGACAATGATAAAAAAAGCAGATGTTAATCTGCAGGCTTTACAAAAGCAATATAAAGTTGATGATATCAGGAATATCACGAGGGCGCAGTATATGGCACTCTCCGGACGTTTAGAGAGAGCGTTGACCAGTACCAGGGGCAACAGTCTAAAAAGCCATAGAGCAGCAGTACAAGAACCACAAGGCGATAGTAACTACCAACAAATGAGCATGAATTTGTAATAGAGATAAGGGCCAGACAACCAAACTATACACACGAAACCAAACAATTACCAACCAACAACCGAAAAGTAAGGATTTATTTAAAATGTACGGAAAAAATAACAAATTAGGCAAAAAAGTTGTGAAAATTCACAGAAAGAGGGCAAAATGGATAATATAACAGAAAAAAGAACCGCAAAAGTCACGCTTGAGTATATGCAGGATGAGCAACTGCAAACCCTGCTGTACTACCTGCAGCCGATTGTTGTATCTCATAAAGAGACAGCCGGGGAAACTTGCAAAAAAGCCGATATTGTGGTACAAATTTAATAACAGATAAGGACCTGAAAAAACGCTCAGGTCCTTATATTTTACATAAAATTGTATATTGTATACAAAATAACGATAATGAAGCATTGAGAGACAATGAGAGATTATGAGAGCACATAAGGGGGCGCAGATATGGATAAAAGGGCTTTATATTCAAGGCTGAAACGACTTGAAAACGCATTAATGGACAATTTACCAGTAGTGGATATAAAAAGGCAGGACGGCACGATTACAAGGTTTTACGGCACACCACCATATGAGGAATTATTTAACTTGGTAAATCCGATAGTGAAGGCATACGGCAGCAGCTTTGCCGAGCTGTTAGATGTTGTAATACACCCAGTCCCAAACAGATACATTGAGGAACTGGAGAAAGAAGAGGCAGAGGATGAAGAAGGAAACAATCAGGGAGAAGATAATTGACGGACTACTTACAAACACCACGGTCAGAGAAACAGCGCAGGCCGTGGGAGTAAGTGAATCTACGATATACCGACATATGAAGGATGAAGATTTTCAAAGAAGATACAGGGAGAGGCGCAGAGCAATGCTTGAGGATAATTGCCACAAGATGCAAGCGAGCATGTCTCAGGCAATAGATAAGCTGCTAAATATAATCGATGATGACTCAATAGGAAATCAAGTGAGACTAAACGCAATAGATATGTTGCTGAGACACACTCAGAGACTTACAGATCAGGTTGACATAATGACCAGAATAGAGAACCTTGAAAAAAATATACAATAATCTGAAATTATATTTGATATAACCTTAAGTTATGATAAAATATGTTTGAGAGTTTTTCTCTCTTATGATAATTTTTCTCCTTTATTCCTAAAATGATTATGGGATATTCCCGGGCATGAAGAAAAACCGCCCCGGGGCACGCACCGCACAAGCGGATAATATAGCCTATTTCGGGCGTAAAATGAAAGGAAGTATGATTGTATGGAAAATACAGCTAAAACCTCAGCAGAGGGAACACAGACAGGCACACAGGGCGCACAGAATCAGCAGAATGATAAAACATTCACACAAGAGGATGTAAACCGCATAGTACAGGAAAGACTTGCAAAGGAAAGAAGCAAGGGAAACAACACTGACGAGCTGACACAGAGAACAGCAGAGCTTGACCTTAGAGAGCGAAAAATAAAAGCACGTGAGGAGTTAAGCAAAAACGGTTTGCCTGATTATTTAGTGGATGCTCTGAATGTGCAAGATGACGAATCACTCGAAAAGAGTATTAAAGCTATTACAAAGATGAAAGGCGAGGCCGGGGCTTCGCAGGTGGGGCAGATCTGGGGCACAATAAGCCCAATCGGGAATGTTGGAGGCACCGGAGCAGTTGGAAACCCATTAAGGAAAGCTTTTGGCCTTGAATAGGTTTATAACATATGGCTATTGATTTAGTAACTGAATATTTACCCTACGTTGACGAGATTTTTGCTCAAGAGAGTAAAAAGAGCATGTTAACAAATAATGATTTTGCTTTTGAAGGGGCGTCAAAGGTAAGGTTATATAAAATTAGCACCTCTGATATGAACGACTACGGCCGGCAGGGTCCGGAAGCAGGTTATTGGTCAAGATATGGAGCAGTTAGAAGTCTGAATGCAACAACAGAGGAAGCAACACTTAAAAAGGACAGGTCATTTACATTTGTAATTGATAAATTAGATGAGAACCAGACAGGAGGGGCACTCTCAGGAGCTACAGCACTTGCAAGACAGATTAGAGAAGTAACCATTCCTGAGGTTGACTCATACACTTATGATATTATGACCAGTGGCGCAGGAATCAAGCCTGCTGCAGTAACATTGACGGTTGATAATATCTATGATCAGATAATTACAGCGAGTGCAGAGCTTGATGATGCACTTGTACCGGCTGAGGGCAGAGTGTTAACAGTAACTCCACAGATTTACAGGCTGATGAAGAAATCAAAAGAAATCATCCTGGATACAGAAATTGGCGCAGACATGAGAAAAAAAGGCATTATTGCCAATCTTGACGGTGCAGCAGTCGTTAAAATTCCGTCTGCAAGACTTCCGGAAAATTTCGGCTTTATGTTGTCGCACAAATCCGCCTGCTGCGCACCAACACAGTTAGCAGACTACAGAACGCACGAGGACCCACCGGGAATTAGTGGTACACTTGTGGAGGGCCGTGTAGTATATGATGCTTATGTCTTTGAGAACAAAGCCAAGGGTATTTATTACCAGGCAAATAAAGCGGCCGCTAAGAGCGCATAAATTAACTAAGGTATTAATCACATTAACTATGTGGTTGATATGTATTCAATGTAATTATATCGTAGGAAAATGGGAGTGCCCTTGCGTGCTATTGCAGCATGTGAGGGCATTACTCTATATGGAGATGTGAAATAATGGAACACGTATTAGTAAATAAAGGCTTCATTCTGTTGAATGGTTGGGCTGTATGTCCTGAGTGTGGAAAAAGAATGATAAAAATTTATAAGAATACTGTATTTAAGAATTTACCGGTATGGTGTAAGCAATGCAAAGAGGAAAAACGTATTTCTAGAACGATTGCGCCGGCGCAAGAAGCAGGTAATACAATGGATCAGAGGACTAATATTTGACTAACAGATGACTAACAAATCGACAAGAAAACACAAAAAATAGGAAATATAAAACAATGCATACAATCACCAAAGCGCATAAAATCAAGGAATTATAAAATGCAAATACTTAAAATATATATGTTTAAAATTCGGGACGTAGAGGTCGCAAGTTCGAATCTTGTCACGCCGATTTATTTATGGATGTAACTGAATAGTTATCGACTGTATTATTTTGGAGCACGCGCATAGCGTGTTTTTTTTGTTACCGTTCAGTGTGAATAGTAACTTTTTTTATATTTTTCTGAAAATTCACTTTTTATGTCCTTTTATTTAGAAAATGCTGGATTTTTCAATTATCATAATGTACAATAGCCATAGGTTGATAGCATAGCAAGCGGGCCTTGTGGAGCTGAAACCGCAAAAATTCGCAAAACAGCACCCAAAATCCCGCCAAAAATCCGGAAAAGAGCAGGAAAAAGTAGCTGAAACCGCTGAAATCCCCCAAACAGCACCCCAAACCCAGCCAAAAATCCGAAAAAGATCAGGAAAAAAGTAGCTGAAACCGCAGAAAACCCTAAAACAGCACCCAAAATTCAGCCCAAAAGCCGGAAAAATTGCGAGAAAAAGTAGCTGAAACTGCAGAAATCTCCAAAACAGCTCCTAAAATTATGGTGCTATCAAACAAATGGAGACCATAATCTCCACTTTTGAAGATAAATGACAGTTTTCATTTATCATATTCCCCACAAAAACAATTGAATTACTGTTAGAATCACATACATGGCATCACATGATGCAAAGAGTTAGGAGGAAAATAAAATAAGTTCAATAGATAATAGAATCCAATGGTTGGAAGGTGAGATATTAGAGATTCAGGAAAGACTGGAGACAATCACTGAGGAAGGAACAATTTATCCTACACAAAAAGACGGAAATGTTAAATGGTATGTTTGGAAAAATGGCAGAAGAGAGTATTTATCAAAGAAAAATGATAAAGAAATCAGAAATCTTGTCAATAAAAAATATCTGGAGCTTTATCTGAAGGACACAATAAATGAGCTCAGACTACTCGAGACAAACAGGAAGGCTCGGAAAAAATATAAAACGGATTATGCCCAGAAAATGTTGAAGCAAAAACATTATAGAAGTATACTTTTACCAGTTGATAAGAAGGAAAATGAAGAGACAAATGAAAAGACACAGGTTCCTAACCCTGAAGCTCTCAAGTTTTATACTAAAATGGGAATTATAGTGCGGTCAAAATCAGAAGTAATTATTGCGACAGCCTTGTATGATAATAATATAAAGTTTGAGTACGAGAAGGCGATTAAAATCTCAGATGTTATTTATTATCCCGATTTTACGGTTGAGAAGAAAAATGGCGACATAATTTTGTGGGAGCATCTTGGATTGATAGACAATCCTGATTATCGAAATAAAGCTTATCGAAAGATATTGAAATATAACGAAAATGGATATTATCAGGGAAAAAATCTTATATTGACATATGAAACAGCGGAAAGTCCATTGGACCCACTGGATGTAGAACATGAAATAGAAAAAATGTGCAGGTGATAAAATGCTCAAAAAATTACGAAGAAAATTTATAGCCATAGCAATGTTATCAGTTTCAATTGTTCTCATTGCAATTGTAGGCATGATAAACATTGCAAATTATATAAGTACGAATGAAGCACTGGATGCGCGCCTTAAGCTGATTGCCGGAAACGGAGGAACATTCCCGGATCTTTTAGAGCAGAAGAACATGGGAGTGGGAAGCAATAAAAAAAATGATGAAAACACAAACACCGGCACAGAAAGCACAAGCACCGATACAGAAAACGCAAACACAGATACATTCGGCAATACAGCAGATGAAAGTACAAATAAAGGGACTCCAACGCTCAAAGAGCACCATCCGGCTGGATAGATGTACAGCCACCGGAGGATATGAATTTATAATCGTATTGTAGATTAAAAATATTTTTTTACATGCATTTTACACACTAATGATTTTGCATTTTACATTTCCCCATTACTATATCAGTTGTAACAAACAAAGAAACAAATTAAAGAAAGAAATGAAAGAGGAAATTAAAATGAAAAATCGTATGAAAAAACTTTTAGTTTTAGCAACTGCTGCAACAATGATGACAGCAGCATTTACAGGATGTGGCTCAAGCTCAGACGGAGCAGACAACAATGCAGATACAAGCGCAGATAAGAGCGCAGATGAAGGCGCATCAAATGAGAACTTAAGCGGTTCACTTTCACTTGCAGGAAGTACTTCAATGGAGAAGCTTTGTGAGGCGCTCAAGGAGTCATTCATGGAGAAAAACCCTGGAGTAACAGTAACAGTAGAGTATACAGGCTCTGGTTCAGGAATCGAGTCAGTGACAGCAGGAAGCGTAGATATCGGAGATTCATCGAGAGCACTTACAGATGATGAGAAAGCAAACGGCGTTGAGGAAAACATCGTAGCAATCGACGGAATCGCAGTAATCACAGACAAGGACAACTCAGTAACAGAGCTTACATCAGATGACTTAAAGAAAATCTACACAGGTGAGATTTCAAACTGGAAAGACCTTGGTGGAAAAGATGAGGCAATCGTAGCAATCGGCCGTGAGGCAGCTTCTGGTACAAGAGGAGCCTTCGAGGAGCTTCTTGATGTAAAGGATCAGTGCAAATATGCACAGGAGCTTGACTCAACAGGAGCAGTTCTTGCAAAGGTAGGCTCAACACCGGGAGCAATCGGATATGTTTCACTTGACGTGCTTGATGATACGGTAACAGCAATGAAAATTGACGGAGTAGAGGCAACAGAGGAAAACATTGTAGCAGGCAAATATCTCCTTTCTCGTCCATTCGTAATGGCTACAAAGGGCAAGATTGACGAGCAGAACGATATTGTTAAAGCTTGGTTTGACTATGTAAATTCAGATGAGGGGCAGGCAGTTATCAAGAAGGTAGGTCTTATCCTCCCTCAGTAGAAATAACGGTCATAGTAATAATACAAAATACAGACATCGATACGAGACGTCGCTAGTAAGTATAAGTAAAAAAATAATACAAAATACAGACATCGATACGAGACGTCACTAGTAAGTATAAGTATAAAAATAATACAAAATACAGACATCGATATTAGACATCAGTTTTAATACATATCGACAAGATACAGGGTTTCCTCAGGAAATGGCAGGTTTCCTGGGGAACTTTTTGAAACAAGGAGTATCAAATGAAACATAAATCCATAGTAGAGAATGTTGCCAAAATAATATTCACGGTATGTGCGGTTGTGGCAATATTCGCAGTATTATCAATAACAATTTATATGTTCCTTAAAGGCGCACCGGCATTTTTCAAGGTCGGAGTGTTAAACCTCTTATTCGGAACAAAATGGGCGCCGACAGCGGCAGACCCAAGCTACGGAATATTGTACATAATCCTCACATCCATCATAGGAACAGCAGTATCTATACTCATAGGAGTACCGATTGCTCTTCTTACGGCAGTATTTCTCACTGAGGTGTCAAACAAAAAGCTCTCAGCGGTAGTGCAGCCGGCAGTAGAGCTGCTTGCAGCCATTCCATCAGTAATCTATGGACTTTTAGGACTTATGATACTTAATCCGGTATTATACAAGCTGGAGAAACATATTTTTGCAAACTCAGCAACACATCAGTTTACCGGCGGATCAAATCTGCTTGCAGCAATCATAGTGCTTGCGATTATGATTCTTCCTACGGTAATCAACATGAGCGTATCATCAATACAGGCAGTACCGCAGCAGATGAGAGCGGCATCCCTTGCTCTTGGAGCAACAAAGATACAGACAATATTTAAAGTGACGGTTCCTGCAGCAAAGTCAGGAATCATGACAGGAATTGTGCTCGGAATAGGTCGTGCGCTCGGAGAAGCGATGGCTATCAACATGGTAGCCGGTGGAACGGTAAGCTTTCCACTTCCGTTCAACTCAGTGCGTTTCCTTACCACACAGCTCGTCAGCGAGATGGGATACGCCAGCGGACTTCACAGACAGGTGCTTTTCTCAGTAGGTCTTGTGCTTTTTGTGTTTATTATGATAATCAACCTCACCCTTATGAAACTCAAAAAGAAAGGAGCTGTGGAAAATGACTAGTATAAATGGAAAACGCCGCAGAATAGGCGATGATGTAGTATACTTTTTCATATATCTGTGCGCAGCATTATCGGTAGTGCTGCTTGCAGGAATCATCATATATGTATTTGTCAGGGGAATCGGCCAGGTAAACTGGCAGTTTCTGACCAGCGAGACATCTGTATTAAGAGGCACCGTCGGAATAGCGGGCAACCTGCTCAATACACTTTACATCATAATTATCACCATGCTCATAGCAACTCCTGTCGGAGTGGGAGCAGCTGTGTACTTGAATGAGTATGCAAAGCCGGGTAAGCTCGTATCCACAATAGAGTTTGCCACAGAGACACTTGCAGGAATACCGTCAATCATCTTTGGCCTCTTTGGAATGATGTTTTTCGGACAGACAATAGGCTTTGGCTACAGTATCCTGACAGGCTCACTGACACTGACACTCATGGTGCTGCCTCTCATCACAAGAAATACACAGGAGGCGCTTAAAACTGTACCGGACAGCTACAGACACGGAGCAGTCGGACTTGGAGCCGGAAAATGGCACACCATCCGCACCATCCTGCTGCCGTCAGCCATGCCGGGAATCATCACAGGTGTTATCCTTGCAATCGGCCGAATAGTAGGTGAGTCAGCAGCACTCCTCTTTACGGCAGGAAGTGCAGGAATGCTTCCAAAGGTTGCCAGCGGTTATTTCTCAAAGATAATGCAGTCAGGTGGAACTCTTACCATCAAGCTCTACCTTGCAGCGACAAGTGAAGGAAAATTCGACCAGGCATTTGGAATTGCGGTTGTGCTTCTCGTAATCGTATTCCTTATCAACATCCTGACAAAGGTGCTGGCAAAGAAATTCCAGGCGAAGTAAACTTGGCACAGCAATATTAGTAAATAAATCAACCGGTTATTATAATGATATGAGGGTCAAAAGGTATTTTACCTCTTTAATCATAATAATAAATTAACGAATATAGTAAATAACCAATATAATGAACTAACTAAGAAAAGAAGCTTCGATTTGATATCAGTAAATCGGAGCTCCTTTTGAGTTTCATTAAGATTATTTCTTAAACAAATCTTAATGTGTTACATAATTGGATTTTAATGTTACAATTGATACAATAAGATCAACATAAAACTTCCGGAGGCAATTATGTATAAAGTATTAGTATGTGATGATGAGAAAGACATTGTATCAGCAATCAGCATTTATTTGACCAGCGATGGCTACGAGGTAATCCCGGCGCGAAACGGGCTGGAGGCGCTCGATATAGTAAAACACAATGATGTGCATCTTGTCCTGATGGATATAATGATGCCTGTCATGGACGGCATAGAGGCGATGGTGGAAATCAGAAAAATCTCTAATGTGCCGGTTATACTGCTCACTGCCAAAAGTGAGGACACTGACAAGGTACTCGGGCTCACGGTCGGAGCAGACGACTATGTGACGAAACCGTTTAACCCGGTAGAACTGCAGGCAAGGGTGAAGTCGCAGATCAGGAGATACATGCTTCTTGGCGCAGGCAATACAAGCGCAGGAAAGCTGGTAATCGGAGGCATTGAGCTGGATGATAAATCAAAGACAGTGACAGTTGATGGTGAGGCAGCAAATCTCACACGTACAGAGTACGATATTTTGAAGCTTCTCATGGAGCATCCGGGCGAGGTGTATTCGCCGAATCAGATATATGCAAAGGTCTGGAAGGATGAGCCGTATGGGACAGAAAACACGGTGGCGGTACATATCCGTCATCTCAGAGAAAAGGTTGAGATAAATCCGGCTGAGCCAAGATACTTAAAGGTCATCTGGGGTCGCGGATACAAAATTGACGCTGAATAGGTGCATGCTTGATACAGCTTTGTCAAGTGAAGCACTATAAAATGGAAGGTGAATGATATGAAAAAAATATCAAGGAATCTGTGGCTTAAGCTTGCGGCATTTATAGTGTGCTCGGTCATGGCGGCAGGGCTTGTTGTAACAACGATAGTTGCAGTGTACACAAACAATTATGAAAGCACAGCACAGCTAAGGGATGAAATTCATGCGAATATTGCAGGAGCCTATAGCAGACAGATGGTGTACAATTATGAATCCGGTGATGACACTGCATTTTCGCAGATGACTAATGATACCAATCTGCAGGCTGCAGTGGTAAAGAGCAATGAAACATCAGAGGACAAGGTGGATGTGAAATCTGATGCTGCAAAGGTGTATTCAAGCGTAGATAAAATATCAAATCCGGATTTTATTTTTAGCTACAAGGCAAAGAACTTAACGCGGAACAGGCTATCAAATGTGTGGGATGCAATGAGTGGCAGCTATGAAGAGTCAGACGCTGCTTCAAGCGATATGAACAGTGAGAAAATCAGCTCAATCATGTATTCAAAGACAAATGGGCTCTTTTATCTGTGCCTGAATGATGGTAGCGCTTATGTCATTCCAAAGGTGAGGGTGATGACAGGCTCTAATGACAACAGCTCGCTTGGTTTATATAAGGCAGTTGAGAAAACCGATGAGAATGGAAATAATTACTTTGCCTACGAGGAGATGTTTACAGGCCAGTCACTCGATATTACAGGCTTTGCCGAGTGGAAAAATGTAAAGTGCTACGATGAAAAAGGAAATCATATAAAGTGTGGCATGAATCTGAGTGAAGACAGCGATTCGTACTTTGATAGTGACGGCTCTTACTACGATTATGATGAGGATATTTATTATGACCGTTATGAAATCATAAAAGTGGTGGAGCAGGTGAATGAGAGCTATGAGCTTTTACCGGATACATTTAATATATCAGATACAGGATTTGTGTATTATCCATATACCTCAACAGAAGATAAGCCTGAGTACTATTATGTGTATGCAAAGCTGCCTGAGCAGCTTCAGGAAAAGGGCGATTACTTCAATCAGGCAGACAGCTTACTTGACGTCATGGAATTTACAGAGGCTCATTTAAGTGTATTGTTTGTCATATTTATACTTGGTTTTGTGATTACAGCGGGGTATCTGCTGACAGTTGCCGGAAAACGTGAGGATTCGGAAGAAATTAAATTACGATTATATGACAGGCTGCCGTATGAGGTGATGCTTGGAGTGACAATGCTGGCAGACTTTATGGTATTTCCGGCAGGCTTTTTGCTTATAAAGCAGCTTCCGGTGGTGGCACTCATTTGTCTGGCAGCAACCATGGTTTCGCTTGAAGCAATCCTATCAACATACGTAAGAATCAGGGCACATGAGTTCTGGAAGCACACATTGTGCTACTATGTTGTGAGATTTTTCTTAAAGCCTGTCAAAAAGCTATGCAGGATGGTATTTGCCCCAATCAGATACGGCTTTTCATGGATAGGAAGAAATGTACCGCTGTTTCTGATCAGTATGCTGGCATTCGGCCTTTTATGTCTGCTTGAGCTTATAGGCTTTGGCTTCATTGTAAAGCTTATAGAGCTTGCGCTGCTTATCACATTCATCATGCAGTATGACAGGATAAGATGCGCCGCAAAGGCTATAGCAAACGGTGATTTTTCACAGCCCGTTGATACATCAAGGCTTATGCTGTTTTTCAGAAAGCATGGAGAGGATTTGAATAATGTGAGCAATGGAATAGAGGCGGCGGTCTCTGAAAAAATGAAGAGCGAGCGCTTCAGGACGGAGCTCATCACAAATGTGTCGCATGATATCAAGACACCGCTCACCTCGATTATCAATTATGTGGACCTGTTGCAGAAGGAGGACATAGATAACGAGAAGGTACGCGAATATCTTGACGTTCTCGACAGACAGTCATCACGTCTGAAAAAATTAATTCAGGATTTACTTGAGGCTTCAAAGGCATCTACCGGCAGCATAAATGTAGAACTGGAGGAACTGGATGCGGCTGTTATGCTGTCACAGGTAGCTGGAGAATACAAAGAAAAATTCGAGAAAAATAATCTTGATTTAATTATCAAAAATGACGTTACACCTGTCATGATTCAGGCAGACGGACGACATCTGTGGAGAGTGTTTGATAACCTGATGAACAATATCAACAAATACGCCCAGCCGGGCACGAGAGTGTACATTGACATCATTCCAAAGGACAGCGGAGCCATCATAACCTTCAAGAATGTATCAGCTACACCACTTAATATTTCAAGCGATGAGCTTAAGGAGCGTTTTGTCCGTGGTGACAGCTCGCGAAATACCGAGGGTAGCGGACTTGGGCTTTCTATTGCAGAAAGTCTCATGAAGCTCATGAATGGTACTTTGGAGCTAACTGTGGACGGTGATCTGTTTAAGGTGACTCTGGAGTTTTAGACTTTTTAAAACAATATTATGATACCTATTGACCGTCTAATCATATTATATATTGAACTTATAAGACATAAGAAACAATAAAAGCCGGGGCATCTGCCCCGGCTTAAAAAATTATTTTTCGCATTCTTTTACAAAATCAACTACTTCCATATTCTTTTTCATTATATTATCGTCTTTTTCCATTTCACTAATTGTCATCCAATAATAGTGTCGGGAGTTAATAGAAAAGTCGTTTTTATTCATTATTTTTGGAATATTTTTAAATTCTACTTCGTACAGCCTATGGTTATACACTCTGTTTTCGTTATGGCTTACGGAATATTTTTCCTGTACTCTGGATGATATATATTTGCATTTGATTTCTTTTTTGGGTATACCTAAGTCATTTGATAAATTACTGATGATAAAGGATTCATTGTCTTTATCTGCGGTTTTTAAATTGGGAAACAGCTTACAGTCCCATCTTTCATCATAATATGTAAGATATTTTGTTTTTATGCCGGGGGCACTGTTTTTGATTATAATTAATGAATGATTATGCTGTATCATGTCCAATCCTTCTATATCCCTCAATAAGTCTGTGTGAGTGTAATTATTGTTTTTGAAATCAATAATATCATATATTATTTTTATCATGTAAACAATTCCGATAACACAAAATATAGTTTTAAATACAATTCCCGGGATGATCCATATGGTTTCATAGTTTGCTGTCCATACTGATATTAAGAAAGATATACCTGCTATAATTGTATCTATTGTTATCTTTTTGCCTATAAAATCGCGCTTTTTTTCAAGTAAAAGCTCCAATTGTTCCCTACTAATTAAAATTTTCATAACCCCTCCAGATAATAGTGTTGAAACACATGATATATAATTATAAATGATGAAAAATGATATGGCAATAAAAATATAAATAGAAAACAAGAAGGAATGCTATTACAAATTATAATAACATTCCTGAATAATCATATCATCTCCAAAAACCTCTCATGAATCCGTGTATCATCATCAAGCTCCGGATGAAAAGCCAGTCCAATCTGATTCTTATACTGCACGCCGACAATTTTGCCGTCATACTCTGCGAGTACACGCACATTATTTTTGGCGGAGTCATCAATAGCTTCCACGTAAGGCGCCCTGATAAATGTCATGGTAAAGTCAAAGCTATTGTCAAACCTTGCTGTGACCTCAAAGCTTCCAAGTTGTCTGCCGTAGGCATTTCTTTTAACAGTGACAGGCAAAGTGCCGAAATATACGTTGTCATCGTTGCTGATATGTGAAGCTAAAAGGATAAGACCGGCGCAGGTTGCAAGCACCGGAAGTCCGTTTGCGATTCTTTTTTTAAGCTCATCAAACATATCAAGCTCACGGAGCAGCTTGCCATGCACAGTGCTCTCGCCTCCAGGCAGCACGAGTCCGTCTAAGTCACAGATATCTGATTTCCGGCGCAGCTCTACACATTCGCACCCAAGAGACTCAAGCATGTGCTTGTGCTCAATAAACGCTCCCTGAACAGCTAAAACACCAATCTTAAGTCCTGATTTCATTTTATTTGCCTCTTTCTTCCATGATGATTTTAATCTCGCTCTCGTTGAGTCCGACCATAGCTTCACCGAGATCTTCAGAAAGCTCTGCGATGAGCTTTGCATCAGTAAAGTTTGTCACAGCCTTTACGATAGCGGCAGCTCTCTTGGCAGGATCGCCTGACTTGAAGATACCTGAACCGACGAACACACCCTCAGCACCGAGCTGCATCATAAGAGCCGCATCAGCCGGAGTAGCCACACCACCTGCCGCAAAGTTTACAACCGGAAGCTTGCCGTTATCGTGAACAAACTTGACCAGCTCGAAAGGCACCTGAAGATTTTTAGCTGCCTCGAAAAGCTCATCCTCACGCATGGAAGTAAGCTTAGCAATCTCAGAATTCATCTTTCTCATATGTCTGACAGCCTGCACGATATCACCTGTACCGGGCTCACCCTTTGTACGGATCATGGAAGCTCCCTCGTTGACACGGCGGAGTGCTTCACCGAGATCTCTTGCACCACATACGAAAGGCACCTTGAAATCTCTCTTGTTGATATGGTACACATCATCAGCAGGTGAAAGCACCTCAGACTCATCAATGTAGTCAATCTCGATAGCCTCGAGCACCTGCGCCTCCACGAAGTGACCGATACGGCACTTTGCCATGACGGGGATGCTGACAGCCTCCTGAATGCCCTTGATCATCTTAGGGTCGCTCATTCTTGAAACACCGCCTGCGGCTCTGATATCAGCAGGGATTCTCTCAAGCGCCATGACAGCACATGCACCGGCAGCCTCGGCAATCCTGGCCTGCTCCGGAGTCGTGACATCCATGATGACACCGCCCTTGAGCATCTGTGCAAGCCCTTTGTTGAGTTCGTATTGAGTATTCTTATTGTTTTCCATTTGTTAAATCTCCTTTTATTTTTATATTGCTTTTATGTCAATTTATATGACGAAAGTAGTCAGGCGTGAGCAAATATGTTTAGGTAGCGAACACGGGAGTTTACTCGCTGCCTGCGCCGCCGGGATGTATTTGCTCACACCAGCCGCATATCATGGTTGCAATAATACGCTACATCTGGTAATATTAAAATATTCAAAATAAGGAAAATATAAATGCCAGAAAGCGGTGAATCAAATGCTGACCTACGACCTCACAAAAACAGACGGACCACTCTACAAATGCCTTTATGAGTGCATCAAAAACGATATATCACAGGGAAAATTAAGCTCCGGGGAGAAAATGCCATCAAAACGTACCCTCGCAAAGAATCTGGGGGTTAGTACCATTACGGTTGAAAATGCATATGACCAGTTGATAGGCGAGGGCTATATGTTTGCAAGGCCCAAGAAGGGCTATTTCATAGCCGATGTGTCAGATATCAGGGTAATCAAGGCACCGGTGCATAAGGAGCTTAGCATAAAGCTGCCGCCTGAGCAGGATGAAAGTATATTTGACTTCTCATCAAACAGGACAGACTCGGGTAACTTTCCGTTTTCTATATGGGCAAAGCTCATGCGAGAGACGATTTCCCTTAGGGAGCAGGAGCTTTTGTCGGTGTCGCCGTGTGGCGGAGTGAGAGAGCTTCGGGAAGCGATAGCAAGCCATCTGTCATCGTTTCGCGGTATGAATGTGGACCCGGACCAGATAATAGTCGGAGCGGGAACAGAGTATCTGTACGGACTGCTCGTGAAGCTTTTGGGTACGGACAAGGTATACTGCGTGGAGGATCCGGGCTATAAAAAAATCAGCCAGATATACGAGTGCAACAATGCAAAATGCCTGCCTGTGCAGATGGATGAGCAGGGCATCAGCGTTGAGCTTATAAAGAAAGCGAACGCGCAGATAGCACATATCAGCCCGACACACCATTTCCCGACAGGTATCACGATGCCCGTGAACCGCCGCTATGAGCTTTTGGCATGGGCCAACGAGAGCAGCGACAGATACATCATAGAGGATGATTACGACAGTGAGTTTCGCATGAACGGACACCCGATACCGCCAATCCTCTCGATTGATGCGTGTGAAAAGGTCATCTATATAAATACATTTTCAAAGTCTCTCACATCCACCATCCGAATCAGCTACATGGTGCTGCCGGAGCATCTGGCAAATGAGTTTTACAGGAGGCTTTCATTTTACTCATGTACGGTATCCACCTTCGAGCAGTATACGCTGGCACGATTTATCAGAGAGGGCTATTTTGAAAAGCACATAAACAGGATGAGACTGCACTACGGCAGAAAGCGCCAGAGCGTGCTTTCGTCCATAAAAGACTGCTTCCCCGAAAAGGAATGCAGGGTAATAGAAAATGACTCCGGACTGCATTTTATCATACAGTTTGACACGAACATTCCAGACAAAACAGTTGAAGAGCTGCTATTGAAAAAAGGTATAAAGCTTCAGGCGATTACCCATTTCAATTTGAGTAAGCCAAAGGAAGACAGGCATCAGTTTATTATCAATTACTCAAATATTGATGCAGACAGGATAATGGATGAGCTTCTGATTATTAAAGAGACCATAAATTTGACATAGATTTTACATACATCTGATAGAGCATTTTACAAAGCATCCATATAATGTATTCTCGAAGACAAGAAATTTATTACATGTTGCAGGAGATACAAATGGAGAAAAAAATCAAAATTCAGGTTCGCGACCTGAATCTGTATTATGGCCAGAATCATGCACTGCATGGTGTCAATATGGACATAAAAGAAAACAGCGTGACAGCGCTGATCGGACCGTCAGGATGTGGTAAGTCTACATTTTTAAAGTGTATCAACAGAATGAATGATCTGGTTGACAACGTCAGAATCGAGGGAAGCATAGAGATAGATGGTGAGAATATATATGCACCATCAGTCGATACAACCGTACTTCGCAAAAAGGTCGGCATGGTTTTCCAGCAGCCAAATCCGTTCCCGATGAGCATATATGACAATATCGCATATGGCCCGAGAGTGCATGGCATCAAGGATAAAAAGATACTCGACCAGATAGTTGAGGAAAGTCTTCAGGGTGCTGCGATATTCAATGAAGTTAAAGATAGATTAAAGAAATCTGCTATGGGACTTTCTGGTGGACAGCAGCAGAGACTGTGTATTGCGAGAGCGCTTGCCGTACAGCCGGAGGTGCTTTTGATGGATGAGCCAACATCAGCGCTTGACCCTATCTCTACTTCAAAGATAGAGGAGCTCATGGAGGATTTAAAGAAAAAGTACACAGTTGTAGTTGTAACACATAACATGCAGCAGGCAGTGCGTGTGTCAGACGATACAGCCTTCTTCCTTGTGGGAGATATGGTGGAGTTTGGTGACACAAAGACAATTTTCTCATATCCACAGGACAAGAGAACAGAGGATTACATCACAGGGAGGTTTGGTTAATGAGATCGAAATTCGACGAGCAGCTTAAGAAGCTGAATGAAGAAATGATGCACATGGGAAGCATGATTGAGGAGTCAATCCAGAAAGCAATCGAGGCATTTATACATCAGGATGCCGATAGCGCCAAAGCCATCATGGAGGGCGATTCAGAGATAGACAGAGAGCAGAAAAAGATAGAGAGCCTGTGCTTTAATCTGCTCATGCAGCAGCAGCCTGTAGCAAGAGACCTTAGAACAATTTCTGCAGCGATGAAGATGGTTACTGATATGGAGCGTATAGGAGACCACGCAGCCGATATCAGCGAGATGACCATTTTGATGAGCAGTGACAAGCCATACAGGGTCAATATAGAGCATGTCAAGAGCATGGCTTCAGAGACAATGCTTATGCTTATCAGGGCAATCGAGGCATATGTTGAGAAGAACAATGACAAGGCTCACATAGTGATGAAGCAGGATGATGTGGTTGATGATCTTTTTGATAAGGTAAAGGCTGAGCTTATTGATTTCATCAGGGAACATCCGGAGGATGGTGAGCAGGCAGAGGATCTTCTCATGGTTGCAAAATACTTTGAGCGTATCGGAGACCATGCGACAAATATTGCTGAGTGGGTTGAGTTTGCGCTTGATGACAAGGTTCGCAAATCATGATTTAATTATCATACACAAATGAAAGGTATACATCGAATTGCATGCAAGCATGCATCGATGATACCTTTTTACCCTTTAATCATGAAATTTATACAGACGATGGATTTTACATAAATTTTACATAAAACCATCGTCTGTTTTACATTAGTAATGTATAATCGAAAGTAAAAAGCAGGTAAAAATTTTACATAAGATTTATTGAAATGGAGAAAGCTATGGCACTTATTTATATTGTAGAGGACGACGAGAGCATACGTGAGATAGAGAGTATTGCTTTAAAAAACAGTAATTACATAGTCAGTGCATTTGAAAACGCAAAGGAATTTTACAAGAAGCTGGATGAACTCGTACCGGACCTCATACTGCTTGATGTGATGCTTCCGGATGAGAGCGGCTACGATATCGTGAGAAAGCTCAGAAAACGTCCGGCCACACAGGATATTCCTATTATAATGGTCACAGCCAAGACCACAGAGATGGATATGATAAAAGGGCTTGACGGGGGCGCAGATGATTACATCAAAAAGCCTTTCTCAATCATGGAGCTTATCACAAGAGTAAAGGCACTGCTCAGGAGAACAGTGAAGGAGGAGCCGAAGCTTTTAAAGCTGGATGATCTGGTGATCGACCATGAGCGCCATGTGGTTACAGTGAACAATGAGCCGGTTGACCTTACATACAAGGAGTACGAGCTTTTAAGGCTTCTGATGGGCAGTCAGGGCATAGTCATGACCAGAGAGGTCATCATGAGAAGCGTCTGGGATACTGACTTTGAGGGCGAGACACGTACAGTGGACATGCACATAAAGACACTCCGCCACAAGCTGGGTGACTATGGCAGCAGGATAAAGACAGTCAGAAATGTGGGCTATGTTATAGAATAATAGCTGTTATAATGATTTCTAATATACATAAGCGGAGCGTACAGCATGAAAAAGAAGATTAACTATTATCTGGTAGCAACAGCACTTTTTGTAGCAATTGCCACTATGGTTTCCATGACAGTAATCAACTATTACCTCTTTCAGAAGCAGGTAAAGGAAGACCTGCAGGTCATGGCAGAGACAATAGAAAGCACCGGAATACTAAAACAGGATATAAATGAAATCCCGCAGATTGACGTGGAGGGTATTCGTGTCACCTGGATTGACAAGGACGGCACAGTGCTGTATGACAATCAAAATGATGTGAAAAAACTTGAAAATCATGGCGATAGACCGGAAGTTGAATCAGCATTTGATAAAGGTACGGGAGACAGCGTGAGAACATCAGCAACCATGAATAGCAATACCTTCTATCATGCCATAAAGCTTAATGATGGAACGGTACTGCGTGTCTCTATTGCAGCAAGAAGTATCTGGAACATGTTTGCAAGCAGTATACCTGCCATGCTTATAGTGACGGTTATCATAGTTGGAATATGTGTGGTTCTCGCCAAGAGTCTGACCAGAAAGCTCATGAAGCCAATCGAGACACTCGCAGGCAACCTTGAGCAGGCCTCTGTCATCCAGAAAAAGACAGAGTACAAGGAGCTCGTGCCGTTCATGAATGCGATAAGGATACAGCATGAGGGCGTGCTTGCCGCGGCAAAGAGCAGACAGGACTTCACAGCCAATGTGTCACACGAGCTAAAGACTCCGCTCACAGCCATCTCCGGCTACGCAGAGCTCATAGAAAACGGCATGGTCGAAAAAGAGCAGCAGATTCATTTTGCCACTGAAATCAGAAGAAATGCACAGCGCCTGCTTTCCTTGATCAATGATATCATAAAGCTCTCGGAGCTTGATTCCAGTGAGGCGCAGCAGGGCTTTGAACAGCTTGATCTGTACGGTCTGGTCAAGGACTGCATGGAAAATCTTCAGGTGAATGCCGAGCAGAGAAAAGTAGCACTCAATTTTGACGGCACTGACTGTATGGTACGAGGCAACAGGCAGCTTCTCACGGAGCTCGTTGAGAATCTCTGCCAGAATGCTATCCGCTACAACAATGAGGGCGGCACCGTAAATGTGACGGTACACAAGCTAGGTGGCAAGACAGTTCTCACGGTCGAGGACAACGGCATAGGCATCCCAAAGGACCAGCAGGAGCGCGTCTTTGAGCGCTTCTACAGAGTGGACAAGAGCCGCTCGAAGGAGACCGGCGGCACAGGCCTTGGGCTTGCGATAGTAAAGCATATAGTGGAGCTGCATGATGCAGGGCTTACGCTCGACAGCGAGGTGGGGCGTGGCACAACAATAAAGGTGGAGTTTTAGCTCCGCCTTTTTGCATGCAGGGCGGGACGTAAGCACACAAGCTCTTGCAAAATCGTGGCGCAGTGTTTATAATCATATGTTAGCAGTGAAAACAAGGCAAAACCAGGAGGAACAGCCATGTATCAGGAAATATCAAAATTACTTATGTACGGAGATTTATCTCAGGATGAGATACTTTATAAATTGGGTCAGCTCTTTGAGCAGTTTGAGGTGGGCGAGTACAACAAGACAGAGCTTGTGCGCGACATCAATACACAGGTCAAGAGAATCCTAAAGGTAGCGACAGACTATGGTTTTGATGACAATCTGTGGCACAACTATCTCACTTTCTTCCTTATGATGAGTGAGAATCCGTTTTCCATCACCTGTGAGAAGGTCGGAGCCAGCGATGGCAGCGTAAATGGGCTTGTGGCAAACGATTTCAGGATTTTTAAGAAGCTTTTCGATTATGATTTCAAGCCAATCGAGTCAGCACTCGGAATCGACTGCTTCACACAGATCAGCAATTATAAGGCCATTGTGAAAAAGGATCTTATGTACAATCACAATGTCAGCGAGAAAGTAAGGGCGCTGAGCAAGAAGCTTGAGGCAGCTAAGGATGAGCAGGAGTTCTTTGATGTGGTAACAGGCTTTTACAAGGCATACGGAGTCGGCATGTTTGGTCTCAACAAGGCATTCAGGATTGAGGAGCATCTGGACGGGGGCTTTTCTTTCATGCCAATCAACAATATGGATGCGGTCATGCTCGATGACTTGATCGGTTATGAGATCCAGAAGAAAAAGCTCACAGACAATACAGAAGCGTTTGTACAGGGCAAAAAGGCCAACAATGTGCTGCTTTTCGGAGACAGCGGAACCGGAAAATCAACAAGCATCAAGGCCATTGTCAATCAGTATTATGATGACGGACTGCGCATGATTGAGATATACAAGCATCAGTTTAAATATCTGTCAAAGATTATCGCAGCAATCAAAAACAGAAACTACAGATTTATCATATATATGGATGACCTCTCATTCGAGGAGCATGAGATTGAGTACAAGTTCCTAAAGGCAGTTATCGAGGGTGGTGTGGAGACAAAGCCTGACAATATACTGATTTATGCAACCTCTAACCGCCGTCACCTGATAAAGGAGACATGGAATGACCGTAATGACCAGGACAACAGCAATGACAAGCATCACTCAGATACGGTTGAGGAGAAGCTGTCACTTGTAAACCGTTTTGGTGTGACAATCAGCTACTCAAAGCCATCGCAGAAGGAGTTCTTTAACATCGTAACAGAGCTTGCGAGAAAGAGCGGCTGCACACTTTCCGACGAGGAGCTGTGCAGGGAGGCAAACAAGTGGGAGCTCAGCCATGGTGGTATTTCGGGACGTACTGCAACACAGTTTGTCAACTACATTATGGCTAACAATTAAGCAGCAGGCATAAGCATGAAAGGATAGTATATGCTCTACCAGATAAGTAATGGCGCTGTCGCATTTGGCGACGACGTCATTTTGCATAGTATAGATTTTGAAATCAGAAACACAGAAAAGATAGCGATAGTCGGCAGAAACGGCTGTGGCAAGACAACACTTTTAAAGCTCATTTCAGGCGAGGTTGAGATGGAAAAGCTCGACAGCGATGAGAGCGCCTTTATTGCAAAGGCAGGAAACCCGGAGATAGGGTATCTGAAGCAGATTGCGTTTGATGATCCTGATGTGACACTCGAGCAGGAGGTGCGCAAATGCTTCGTGAAAATGGACGAGCGAAAGGCAGAGCTTGCGCGCGCGGCGGCAGAGCTTGAGCATGATTATTCCGATGAAAAGGTAGCCAGATATACCGCGATGGAGGAGGCCTTCAAGGATGATGGCGGCTACTATTATGAGAAGGAATATGAGGTCATGATCCGCAAGTTCGGCTTCTCAGATGATGAGCGCAAAAAGCCAATCCGTGACTTTTCCGGAGGGCAGCAGACAAAGATAGCATTCATAAAGCTGCTTTTGTCAAAGCCTGACATACTGCTTTTGGACGAGCCGACCAACCACCTCGATGTTACGACGATTGAGTGGCTTGAGGGCTATCTGAAGTCGTACCCGAAGGCAGTGGTTGTCGTATCCCATGACCGTATGTTTCTCGACAATGTGGTAGATGTGGTATACGAGATAGAGTACGGCACAGCAAGGCGCTATCCGGGCAATTATACCAATTTTATCGCCCGCAAAAAGGAAAACTACGACAAGCAGATGAAGGATCACATCGCCCAGCAGAAGGAGATAGAGCGTTTGCAGCGTATGGTTACGCGCTTCAAGGGCAAGCCGACCAAGACAGCCATGGCGCAGTCAAAGCAGAAGGCTATCGACCGCATGGTGATTATCGAGGCACCGGACAAGTACGACAACAAGACATTCCATGCCAATTTCCAGCCCGAAAAGGAGACCGGAAACGATGTGCTTTATACATCAGAGCTTGCAATCGGCTATGACCATCCGCTCTCTGTAGTGTCGCTTGATTTGAAAAGAGGCGAAAAGCTTGGCATACTCGGCGGAAATGGACTTGGAAAATCGACATTTTTAAAGACTATCGTGGGTAAGATCCCTGCACTTTCAGGCGAGTACCGCTTTGGAACCAACGTGCAGATAGGATATTTCGACCAGCAGATGGCCATGTATACAAGCAACAAGACTGTGCTCGATGATTTCTGGGATGAGTATCCGAATCTTACAGAAACCGAGGCCAGAAATGCACTCGGAGCCTTCCTTTTTTCAGGGGATGACGTGTTCAAGAATGTAAATATGCTCTCCGGAGGAGAAAAGGTCAGACTGGCGCTTTGTAAGATTTTAAAGACCAGACCGAACGTGCTCGTGCTCGATGAGCCAACTAACCATATGGATATCGTAGGCAAGGAAACGCTGGAGAGCATGCTTAAGGACTACAAGGGCACACTGATTTTTGTATCACACGACAGATATTTTGTGAAAAAGGTAGCCACACAGCTGCTTGTGTTCGAGGATGGCACGACCAATCTCTATCAGTTTGGCTATGAGCAGTATCAGGAAAAGCTCGACAGGGAGGCTTCGGAGAGCAAAAATGTATACAGGGGCAATGCAATATTTGGCGGCGCGATAAGCCAGAACGGCAGCAGTCAGACCGGCGGCAGTCAGACAGGCAGTGATGCAAACCGGAGCATGTCACAAACCGCTGCAGCAAGTAATATGGGCGAAAGCACTAATGCAAATAGCGCAGCCCAGGCAGGCGGCATGGCTGTCTCATCAACCGGCAAGGCATACTACAACCCGGGCAAGGAGCGCTCAAAGATACAAAAAAAGGTCAAAAAGGCCGAGGAGGACCTGGCGGTCAAGGAAGCAAAGCTCGATGAGCTCAAGGCCGAGCTTATGAAGCCGGAGTATCAGTCAAGCTACTCAAAGCTCACGGAAATCCAGAACGAAATAGACGCTCTCGAGGAAGAAATCCTTATAGATATGGAGGCGTGGGAGGAGCTTTCCTCTCAGCTTGAGGCGCTTGGATAGTATATAAAAAATCATCTGACTTGATGTTTTTTATCTTGATGAAATCCCTAATTATAGCGAAATCAAGTGATTTCGCGTCGAATCATAAATAAAATCTTGATTTTTTATATAAAATGCATAAAAATGATTGATGAAAAAGAAATTTATGGTATAATATTTACATGATACAGACAACGTATCAAATAAACGATAAAGGGGTTGGACATCATGAGAATAACAATTTCAGGAAGAAACATCGAATTAACAGAGGGGCTTAAGCAGGCAGTAGAGGAGAAGCTGTCAAAGCTTGAGAAGTTTTTTAAACCGGACACAGACGTATACGTTACACTCAGCGTAGAAAAGGATAGACAGAAAATTGAGGTTACTATCCCGGCAAAGGGACATGTTATCCGTTCAGAGCAGGTCAGCAGTGATATGTACGTATCAATTGACCTAGTAGAGGAAGTAATCGAGAGACAGCTTCGCAAATACAGAACCAAGATTTCCGCAAAGAAGTATGCACCGGCGATATTCCAGGATGATTTCGTGGAGGCAGACGATGCAGAGGACGAGGAAATCAAGATTGTCCGTACCAAGAGATTTGGTATGAAACCTATGTATCCTGAGGATGCATGCATCCAGATGGAGCTCTCAGGACACGATTTTTTCGTATTCAGAAATGCAGAGAATGACGAAGTAAATGTAGTCTACAAGAGAAAAGGAAATACATACGGACTTATCGAACCGGAATGTTAGACTCTTATTTTTCATCATAATTTAACCTTTCTTTCATCGAAAATCGGCAGCCGTTGGCTGCCGGTTTTTTATATTAACCATTTATATAAATTTTAAAAAATGAAATAATTAGAACAAAAACCACAAAAATAGTACAAATTTATCATTCCAAAAATTCTTATGAGAAAAGCGCAATATAAACCAAAAACCAACTAAATTAAACCAAAAACCATGTCGTATTTTGTCGAAAACTGCTAATCACCTATCAATATTAAAAATTCTAATAGAAATCTTCAAAATACCAGCACGTAACGCGCCTAGAATATTGATATATTATATGGAAAAATGAACCCGCCAACAAAAACAAAGAGAAAAATTTCGTAAAAAACGAAAAAATTTCAAAAGAAAGATAAAAAAGAAGTTCTATGAAAAATATAGTTGATGGAGGGGAACAAATATTTGAGAACAATGTACTATGAACAGAAAGGACTTATTAACCTCGATGATATCGTAGATATATTTATTGAGGTGGGAAATATACACAATTACCTGGAAAATGCAGCCTTGCGGATTTTGCTTTTTGGCAATCCTGAGCTGAATTTTTATCAGTGCCGATTATTAGTATTGAAGTACGGAGAATCACTTTCACAGGATGATTTGCACGGGCGGATGGTATTTATGAGAATGATACAGCTGCTGGAAGTTAACACAGTTTAAAATAAGATGAGAATTTCTTTTTTGACCGGGCAACCGGTCTTTCTTTTTTGCACAAATGGTGTTATAATTTTGGAAAAATTATGTTGATTACTCATAGCTTTAAAAAAGAAGCATTGCATTGTGTTTAATTAAGCCAAAGCATGATAATTCAATCAAAGAAAAGAGGACAAAAATGAACATCGTAGTACTTGCCGGAGGGCTCAGCACAGAGAGAGATGTTTCCTTCAAGACAGGAAGCATGGTAGCTAAGGCACTCAAAGAGAACGGCCACAAAGTTATATTATTGGATGTATTTATGGGATATAGTGACAGGGAGGAGGACCTGACAGGTATATTTGACCGCGCGGACGAGATAAGCGTGCAGGTCAGTGATATTCCGACAGAGGCACCTGACCTCGCAAAGGTAAAGGCTTCCAGAAAGGACCAGTCACCTTGCTTCTTCGGACCAAATGTCATCAAAATGTGTCAGATGGCGGACATTGTTTTCATGGCTCTCCACGGAGAAAACGGAGAAAACGGAAAGATACAGGCAGCATTTGACCTCTTCGGTGTCAAATATACAGGCAGCGATTATTTAAGCTCAGCCATCGCCATGAACAAGGAGACATCAAAGCAGTTCTTCCTTGCAAACGGAATCCCTACTCCAAAGGGTATTTCCATGACAAGAGCAACCAGACAGGACGATATCACAAAGCTTGACCTGACACTTCCATGCGTGGTAAAGCCATGCTGCGGTGGTTCAAGCATCGGTGTCACTATCGTTAGAGATGCGGCAGAGTTCAAGGCGGCACTTGACGATGCCTTCAAGTGGGAAAATGAGCTGGTTATCGAGGAATTTGTGCAGGGCAGGGAGTTCTCTGTCGGCGTTATCGAGGGCAAGGCTCTTCCTATTATAGAGATTGCACCGAAGGAGGGCTTCTACGATTATAAGAACAAATACAAGGCGGGCAGTACAGTAGAGACATGTCCGGCCGAGCTTCCTGAGCAGGTGACAAAGGATATGCAGCACTATGCCGAGGAGGTTGCGCGCGTTATCGGGCTTGATACATATTCACGCTCAGACTTTTTGCTCAATGACAAAAATGAGATGTTCTGCCTCGAGGCAAACACACTGCCGGGCATGACTCCGACCAGTCTTCTGCCACAGGAGGCAGCGGTTATCGGTATGAGCTTTAATCAGCTCTGTGAGCATCTGATTGACATATCTTTGAAAAAATATGAGGTGTAGCATGTCGGATAAGTACATGAGGAATCTTACATTTGCAAATATCGCAAAGGCCTGCGAGGGCACATACATAGGCGATGAGACACAGCTTGATACGACAATCACCGGCGCAGTCATAGACAGCAGACAGGTGAAGGAGGGCTATCTTTTTATCCCGATAAAGGGAGAAAGGGTGGACGGACACAAATTCATTCCGACTGTGTTTGAGCAGGGGGCGGCAATTGTGCTCTCTGAGCATGAGCTTAAGGATCCGGCAGGCCCATATGTGCTTGTTGAATCAACCACCGATGCCATGAAAAAGCTCGCGGCATTTTACAGAAAAAGCCTTGATATAAAGGTGGTGGGGATCACCGGAAGTGTCGGCAAGACCAGCACCAAGGAGATGATATCGTCAGTCCTTGAGCAGAAATACAGCGTCCACAAGACCGCAGGCAATTTCAACAACGAGATAGGCCTGCCACTCACCATTTTCGGAATCAGGGAAAGCCATCAGGTAGCGGTGCTTGAGATGGGCATATCTGATTTTGGCGAGATGCACAGACTTTCTACTATGTCTTGCCCGGATGTTATGGTCATCACCAATATCGGCTACTGCCATCTGGAGTTTTTGGGCGACAGGGATGGTGTGCTTAAAGCAAAGACAGAGTGCTTTGAGCATATGATGCCGGATGCGGTCGCAGTGCTGAATGCAGATGACGATAAGCTGGCCACAGTGCAGACGGTAAATGGAAAGCCTGCCATATACTATGGCAAGGAATCGGCTTCAGGCGTTCATAAATCAGTATATACCACAAATATTGAAAACCTGGGCTTTGACGGCATGAAGGCTCATTTTGTCACTCCGGAGGGTGAGTTTGATGCACAAATCCACATCCCGGGTGAGCACAATGTATACAATGCCATGGCGGCAGCAGCTGTCGGATTGCAGCTTGGCCTCACAATAGCTGAGATAAAGTCAGGAATCGAGAAAGCAGAGACAATCGCAGGGCGTACCAATTTCATCAAAACACACGGCATGACAGTGATAGATGACTGCTACAATGCAAATCCTGTATCCATGAAATCCTCTATCGAGGTGCTTTCACATGCAAAGGGAAGGACAATAGCAGTGCTTGGCGACATGGGTGAGCTTGGAAGCGATGAGAAAAAGCTGCACCATGAGGTAGGCGAAGCAGTTGGAGAGAATCATATCCATACACTTTTTGCCGCAGGAGAGCTTGCAAAGGAATATGCAGCCGGAGCAGCGGAGAAATCATCCGATGTAGACATCCACTATTTCGAGGATAGGGAAACCATGACACAGGAGCTCCTTTCATATGTGAAGGAGGGTGACACCATACTGGTGAAGGCATCGCACTTCATGGAGTTTCCGAAGGTGGTAGAGGCTCTGAGTAAGTAAAATCAATCGGGTAGAAATTAATTCGATATTTAATAATTACGGGGAATGGATATTCTCCAAGCCTCATAATATTATAAAAGAAAGAGAGAAAAATAATGGCACAGAATCCAATCGTAACAATCACAATGGAAAACGGCGATGTAATCAAGGCGGAGCTTTATCCGGAAATCGCACCAAACACAGTAAACAACTTTATCAGCTTAATTAATCACAACTTCTATGACGGAGTATGCTTCCACCGTGTAATCAAGGGCTTCATGCTCCAGGGAGGAGATCCTGACGGAAACGGCACAGGCGGCCCTGGCTATGAAATCAAGGGCGAGTTCACACACAACGGCTTCAAAAATGACTTAAAGCACACAGCCGGTGTACTTTCAATGGCACGTACCATGATACCTGATTCAGCAGGCAGCCAGTTCTTCATCATGCATCAGGATGCACCACATCTCGACGGCGAGTATGCGGCATTCGGTAAGGTAATCGAGGGCATGGATGTGGTAAACAAGATCGCAGAGGTGCGCACAGACTACATGGACAAACCACTTGAGGCTCAGGTCATGAAGACAGTTACAGTTGAGACATTCGGAGTGGACTATCCGGAGCCGGAGACAGTTTAATGATAATAATTATCGATGAGGCAAGCGCAAAACTTGCCTCTTTTTACTATCATGGAGATAGCTTCAAGCCACAGTGGAGAAATGTGGTAGGCAAGGCATCTATGTCAGAAGAGCTGCAAGAAAAACTGTATGTTGCGCTACCGGCTGATGAATCAATTAATGACTTCCAAAAAACAACGATACGAGAATATGCAGATAACAACGCGAAAGCTAATACGGGAAATCAAAGAATACCGAAAGCTCCCGCCAACTGCATCTGGATAGTATCAAACAGGCAGCAGAAGCAAATAGCTGACTCACTCGGCATAGCATCAGTAGGAGAACCGCAGTGCGGCACGCGCTATGCAGTCGAGAGCCTTGCGGAGCTTGATATTGAGTATCTGGAGCGGGTGCGCAGGCGGTATAATCACATTCCGTGGGACATCGGCGAGACAGACAGGTGTCTGATACGTGAGCTGTCCCTGTCAGACCTTCCTGCGCTCTATGAGCTCTATGACAAGCCCGGCATGACAGACTTTGTGGAGCCGCTTTACGACTACGAGACAGAGCTTGAATACCAGAAAGCATATATAGAGAACATGTATGGCTTTTACGAGTATGGCATGTGGCTTGTATTTTCCAAGGAAACAGGTAAGCTGATAGGCAGGGCAGGGCTTGAGCATGATGAACTGGGCTATATGATAGCGCCGGAATTATGGAACCAAGGCTATGCTACGGAGGTGTGCCGCTTCATCATAGACTACGCGCGCGAAAACACAGACTTTGAAGAGCTTTACTGCCGGATAGATGAGAGAAATGAGGCATCGGTGCGCCTTGCCAAAAAGCTTGGATTTACAAATAGCGGGCATATGGATGATGATATAAACGCTTCCATATATAGAAAAAACATAAAAAACAATGAAAAACATTGAAAAATATGCAATTAGGCAATAAAATATAAACATAGTTTAACGATTTGGAGGACGAAAAAATGAAACAATACGCATACGGAGTAGATATAGGTGGAACAACTGTAAAGATGGGCTTTTTCGAGACAACAGGAAAGCTTGTCGATACATGGGAGATTCCTACACGCACAGAGAATTCCGGCGAGCTTATCCTGCCTGATATCGCAGCATCAATCAAGGAGAATAACGAGAAGCATGGCATAGAGATGGGTGACATCGAGGGTGTAGGCATGGGAGTTCCGGGACCTATAAAGGATGACGGAACAGTATTGAAGTGTGTCAACCTCGGCTGGGGCGTGTTCAACGTGGCACAGTCACTCTCAGTACTGTGCGGCGGCATCAAGGTAAAGGCCGGAAACGATGCCAACGTAGCTGCACTCGGTGAGATGTGGCAGGGTGGCGGAAAGGGCCATCAGGATGTAGTCATGATCACACTCGGCACAGGCGTAGGCGGAGGAATCATCCGCGAGGGCAGAATCGTAGCCGGAATAAACGGAGCAGGCGGAGAGATAGGACATATGCCTATGGTAGATGATGAGTCAGAGTGCTGTGGCTGCGGCAAGAAGGGCTGCTTAGAGCAGTATGCATCAGCAAACGGTCTCGTAAGAGTGGCAGAGAGATACATTGCAGCACACAGGGATGTGGCAACAAAGCTTGATTTAAATGCAGGTTTCACAGCCAAGGATGTATGCGATGCGGCAAAGGCAGGAGATGCAGCGGGCATTGCGGCAGTAGAGCAGTCTATGAAGCTTCTCGGCAAGGCAATGGCAGCAGTAGCATGCGTCATGGACCCTGAGGTATTTGTTGTCGGCGGAGGCCTTTCAAAGGCAGGCAGCATCATCATCGATACAGCAGCAAAGTACTATAAAGAGTATGCTTTCCATGCAAGCCGCGAGACAGAGATCAAGCTTGCCACACTCGGCAACTCAGCAGGCATGTATGGCGGAGTAAAGATGGTTATCGGCTAACAACATAAGATTGCAATTTTTAAAGAAATAAAATATAATGGCTACTAAAGATACACTACAATCGAGGTGAGACTATTGGCAGATTACTCAACAGAAGAATTAGAAAAAATAGCGGACAAATTTCGCTCAGATACCAGCGGTATAAGGGGAACAAAGGATTTTACGAGCCCAGAGGAGCTTTATGATGAGCTGAAAAAGGAAATCAAAAAGTATCATCCGTCGGATGACACGAGCCTTGTGGACAAAGCCTACAGGGTAGCTTATGATGCCCATAAGGGTCAGGCACGTAAGTCAGGAGAGCCTTATATCATACATCCGCTGTGTGTTGCCATAGTACTCGCCGAGCTCGAGCTGGATAAGGAAACAATTGCAGCAGGACTGCTCCATGATGTGCTGGAGGACACCATCATGACCATGGATGAGATGCGTGCGGAGTTTGGAGACGATGTCGCACATCTGGTGGATGGTGTCACGAAGTTAAAGCACCTGCATCTGACAGACAGCACCAAGGATCCGAAGGATAAGAATGCGGACAGGCTTGAGATGCAGGCTGAGAATCTGCGTAAGATGTTTCTCGCCATGGCAAAGGATATCAGGGTCATCCTCATAAAGCTGGCAGACAGACTGCACAATATGCGTACACTCAAGTACCAGTCCAAGGAGGCGCAGCAGCGTATCGCCAGAGAGACACAGGATATCTACTGCCCTATCGCACAGCGACTTGGTATCAGCAAGATAAAGATAGAGCTCGAGGATCTTTGTATGAAGTACCTCTATCCGGATGCATATTACGATCTGGTAGAGAAGGTAGCACTAAGAAAGACAGAGCGCGACACCTACATCCAGGGTCTGGTAAACGATGTCAAGAAGTATGTTTCGGATGCCGGCATCAAGGCAGAGATATACGGCAGGGCAAAGCATTTCTTCAGTATATATAAGAAGATGGTCAATCAGGACAAGACTATAGACCAGATATATGACCTCTTTGCCATCAGGATTCTGGTGGATACCATACCGGACTGCTACGCAGTGCTAGGTATCATACATGAGAAGTATAAGCCTATACCGGGCCGTTTCAAGGACTATATTGCCATGCCGAAGCAGAACATGTACCAGTCGCTTCACACGACACTCATAGGCCCGAGCGGACAGCCGTTTGAGATACAGATACGTACCTATGAGATGCATCGTACAGCTGAGTACGGTATCGCAGCGCACTGGAAGTACAAGGAAGCAAACAACGGCAATGCCACTACCACCACTGTCACAGAGGAGGAGAAGCTCAGCTGGCTGCGCCAGATACTCGAGTGGCAGCAGGACATGTCGGATAATAAGGAGTTTATGACTTTATTAAAGAGTGATTTAAATTTATTCTCCGACAATGTATTTGCATTCACACCGTCCGGCGATGTAAAGAACCTGCCAAAGGGCTCCACACCTATAGACTTTGCCTACAGCATACACTCTGCGGTCGGCAACAAGATGGTCGGTGCCAAGGTAAACGGCAAGCTGGTGCCGATAGACTATGTCATCAAAAACGGTGACCAGATAGAGATAATCACCTCACAGAACTCCAAGGGACCAAGCCGTGACTGGCTCAAGGTCGTAAAGAGCACACAGGCCAAGAACAAGATCAACCAGTGGTTCAGAAGTGAGCTCAAGGAGGAGAATATACAGCACGGCAAGGATCTGATAGCAGCCTATGCCAAGGCAAAGGGTATCAACTTTGCTGAGATAAACAAGCCTGAGTATCAGGAGAAAATACGCCGCAAATATGGCTTCCACGACTGGAACTCATGCCTTGCAACCGTCGGCCACGGCGGACTCAAGGAGAGCCAGATAGTCAACAGGATGTACGACGAATACAAGAAGGATCATGTGGTGCCTGTGACAGATGCAGATGTGCTTGGCAGCATCGCAGAAAAGCAGCAGACGGCAGCAGGCACACAGCCTGAGCACAAGTCAAAGAGCGGTATTGTGGTACACGGACTCTATGACGTGGCTGTGCACTTCTCGAAGTGTTGCAATCCTGTTCCGGGAGATGAAATCGTGGGCTTTGTCACAAGAGGCCGAGGCATCTCAATCCATAGGACAGACTGCGTGAATATCATCAATCTGTCCAAGATAGAAAAGGACAGGCTCATAGAAGCAGAGTGGCAGGATACAGCCCTCATGGACAACGGTGCCGAGTATCAGGCAGACCTAAAGATATTCTGTCATGACAGGCCGGGACTGCTCGTAGATATCACAAAGATATTTACCGAGAAGGAAATAAATATCAGTGGTATCCAGTCCAAGACCAGCAAGCAGGGCATCGCTACAATCGAGGTATTTTTCAATATCAAAGGCAGGGACCAGATAAAGGTCCTAGTGGAGAAGCTCAGACAGATAGAAAGTGTAATAGACGTAGAGAGGACCACCGGCTAAATCCCGGTGGTTCTTGCGTGAAGCATAACATATAACAGACAAGGAGTACACTCATATGGTAAATATGAAGATAGACCACTTCGTAGTGGGACCGGTGCAGACCAACTGCTACTTTGTCACCAATATAAAGACAAAGGAAATGATAATAATAGACCCTGGCGCGTGTGCAGAACAGCTCGCCAAAAAGGTGGATGAATCAGGCGCAAAGCCTGTAGCAATACTGCTCACACATGGACATTTTGACCATGCCACTGATGCAAAGCCGCTCGCAGACCGCTACGGCATCAAAATATATATTCATGAGGCAGACAAAGCTACACTCGATGACCCGCAGCTCAATGTCAGCTACATGATGGGCCAGTCAAAGACCTTTTATGCGGATGTATTTTTGAAGGATAAGCAGGAAATTGACATCGCAGGCTTTCATATAGTAGTGCTTCACACGCCGGGGCATACACCGGGTGGCTGCTGCTATTATTTCCCGTATGAGGACGTGATCTTTACAGGAGACTCGCTGTTTTGCGGCTCAATCGGACGTACGGATTTCAAGGGCGGCAGCATGTCAGACCTCGTGCGCACAGTGAAGGAAAAAATCATGACACTGCCTGAGTATACAGAGGTGTACCCGGGCCACAACGACACAACAACCATAGAAAACGAGAGGATGTATAACCCTTACTTATGATAGTAGTAGTATTTAATAAACCGGATTTTGAATATGATGTGCACTCACTGCTCAAGGAGTTTTTCCCACAGGAGGACGTACAGATGTACTATAGCTGCTCACCTGATGAGGTGGAGGGGAAAAACCTGGCCTGCACACACCACGAGATGACAGATGATGGCGTAAAGGAATTTGCGGATGCCTCACAGGTATTTAAGATAGACTATGTGGGCGATGAAATTGCAGTGGGGTGGACGCTGAATAGAGACGGAAAAAGAATCTGCACAAAAATATCCGTAGACAGCACAGACCGCAAGGAAACCAAAAACCGCCTCAAGCTCGCCCTGTATTCCATGATAGAAAAGGGCACAGGAAAGAGCCTTCCGTGGGGCACACTCTCAGGCATCAGACCGACCAAGATAGCCATGAAGTGCATAGAGGACGGCATGAGCGATAAGGAAACCTACGACTATCTTAAGGAAACCTACCTCGCGAGCGATGAGAAAATCGACCTCTCAATAGGCATAGCAAAGCGCGAGAAGGCACTGCTCGATAAGGTGGACTATGACAACGGCTACAGCCTGTACATAGGCATACCCTTCTGCCCGAGCACCTGTGCATACTGCTCGTTTACCTCATATCCGCTGGGTGTGTGGAAAAACCGCGTGGACGATTATCTCGACGCACTCGAGAAGGAGATAGACTACACGGCGCAGAAATTCTACCACAAGAAGCTAAACTCCATCTACATAGGAGGCGGCACACCGACCACACTAAGCCCTGCGCAGCTTGACAGGCTTATCAGAAAAATCAAATGCAGCTTTGATTTAAAGGACTGCCTGGAATTTACCGTGGAGGCAGGCAGACCGGACTCCATCACGAGAGAAAAGCTCCTGGCACTAAAGAAAAACGGCATCAGCCGTATATCAGTAAATCCACAGACCATGAAGCAGCAGACACTAGATATAATAGGAAGACACCACACGGTAGACGATACGATAAATAGCTTCAAGCTCGCGCGTGAGCTAGGCTTTGACAACATAAACATGGATCTTATCATGGGACTTCCCGAGGAGACACTCGATGATGTAAGGCATACAATGGAGCTCGTAAAGGAGCTGGCACCTGACAACGTCACTATCCACTCACTCGCAGTAAAGCGAGCTGCAAGACTCACCATCTTCAAGGACCGCTACAGCGATATGCAGATGGTCAACACTCAGGAGCATATGGATCTCTGCGCAGCCTATTGTAAGCAGATGGGGCTTGAGCCATACTACCTCTACAGGCAGAAGGGCATGGCAGGCAACATGGAAAACGTAGGCTATGCAGCAAAGGGCAAGGCCGGCGTATACAACATACTGATTATGGAGGAAAAGCAAACGATTGTGGCCTGCGGAGCAGGAGCAAGCACCAAGCGTGTTTGGCCCGTACCGAATCCGGATGGCACACACCGCATCGACAGATGCGAGAATGTCAAGGATGTAGGGCAGTATATCGCAAGGATTGATGAGATGATAGAGAGGAAGCAGAGGCTGTTTGAGGAAAAATAAGCAGTATGATATATAATAATGTATAATATTGGTGCTGTAATACCATAGTGATTAGCGAATGTGTCAAAAATTATAAAGAAAACCTAATATTCATTGACATAGAATTAAAAATGAGTGAAAATAAATTACTGAAAAACCCTGATTAGATACAGAAAAAGATACAAATAACCGAATAAAACAAAACAGGCTAAAATAATTCGAGGGAGGACAAAGGTACCTCCCCCGTAGTAGGTATAGAGGGAAATAAAAGATACCACAAGGAGAATTTGGAAAGAATGTACAGAAAGAAAGGCAGAGGATGGGCAAAGCATATAGATTTTATGCTTTATGTAGCAAGATTAGCGCTCAAGAGCTTCATTTCTTCAATATACTAGTGGGAGATATGAGCCTTGTGGGCACAAGACCACCAACACTCGATGAGTGGGAGAAGTATGAACCACATCACAGAGCCAGAATGTCATTCAGACCGGGACTGACCGGGTTGTGGCAGGTGAGTGGCAGAAGCAATATCACGGACTTTGAGGATTATTTTTAAGACTGTTGTAAGTATTATGCAAAGTGATGGGGCAATATAGAAAACCATCACATTGGGAAATCCTATCCATACGGATGTGTACATAAAAAATCTTGGGATGAAGGAGATCAGAGGACATGAAAGTATGTTTAGTTGGTTCGTCAGGAGGACACCTGACACATTTATATATGTTAAAGCCATTTTGGAAGGACAAAGATCATTTCTGGGTCACTTTTGATAAGGAGGATGCAAGAAGCCGGCTCGAAGGTGAAAAAATGTATCCTTGTTATTATCCGACAAACCGGAGTCTAAAGGCTCTTATTAAGAATACCAAGATTGCATGGAATGTGTTACATAAGGAAAAGCCAGACTTGATTATTTCCTGCGGTGCAGCAGTTGCGGTCCCGTTTTTTTATATTGGTAAAATGATGGGCGCAAAGTTGGTTTACATCGAGGTTTTTGATCGAATTGATAAACCGACAATGACAGGAAAGATGGTTTACCCCATTGTGGACAAGTTTGTTGTGCAGTGGGAAGAGCAGAAAAAGGTTTATCCAAAGGCGGTTAACCTTGGAAGTATATTCTAAGTAGATGACGAGAAAATGATTTTTGTGACGGTAGGAACACATGAGCAGCCATTTAATCGGCTGATTCAGAAAATAGATGAATTAAAGAAAGACGGCATTATAAACGAAGATGTAATTATCCAGACTGGATTTAGTACATACGAGCCGAAATACTGTCAGTGGAGTAAGTTGATTCCATATCAGCAGATGGTGAAAAATGTGGCCGACGCCCGTATTGTAATCACTCACGGTGGTCCGGCAAGTTTTATCATGCCACTACAAATAGGTAAGACTCCTATTGTTGTGCCGCGTCAGCACCAGTTCAACGAGCATGTAAATAATCATCAGGTTGAGTTTGCAAGGAATGTGGCTCAGAGAATGGGAACGATTATTCCAGTGGAGGACATTAATACACTGGGAGATATCATAACGAACTATGATCAGATTGTTGCCGACATGGGACATGGTATGAGTAGTAATAATGCCAAGTTTAATGAGAAACTTGAAAAACTGGTAGACGATTTGTTTGGTGGGGAAAACTGATGAAAGAATTACTAATAATGGCAAAGTCACTAGGTGGCGGCGGATCTGAAGTGGCTTTGATAGAATTAATTAATGCACTTCCCGAAGAACTTTACAATATAACACTTGTATTGCTTGATTCGGACAATGAATATGCTTACCGTCTAAAAAAGAATGTTAATATTGTTCAGTTGACTTTTAATAGTTCTTTTGCAAAATCACTGGTTTCAATGTATGCTTTTCCGGCAAAGGTATTGAAAAAATTATCGGTTAACTCATTTATTGCATATTATGATTTTATTTCGAATTGTGTGACGAACGTTTTTGAAAAGACTTATGACATTGCTATTGACTTCTATGGATATGGTTCATTTGTGACAGCTTTCTTGGCGACGAAAATACAAGCAAAGAAAAAGGCAACATGGCTTCATGATGAAAAACCATACTGGATGAAAAGCGTTCAAAAATACTTATGCGAATATGACAAGATTTATGGCGTGTCCCAGGCAGTTGTTGATGCATTTTGTAGAGAGTATCCGCATTATAAAGATAAGGCTGCCGTATTTTATAATGTAATTGATATTGAAGAAATCAAGCGAAAGTCTGAACAAGATGAGATAATACCGTTCAAGGAAAGCTTTAATATTGTAACTGTTGGTCGATTGACAGAACAGAAAGGCTATGACATTGCTATAAAAGCAGCAAGCATTTTGAAGAAGAGGAAAATCAATTTTGCATGGTATGCTATTGGTGGTGGCAGAGATGAAAAAAAGCTAAAGAAATTAGTAGAGAAGTACTGTCTGGAAAATCAATTTGTGTTTCTTGGTCGTAAAAAAAATCCATACCCATATATGAAGCACTGCGATTTATATGTTCAACCATCTCGCCACGAGGGGTATGTAATTACTTTGGTAGAGGCACGTGCATTATGTTTGCCAATTCTGTCTTCGGACATTCCTTCAGCAAGAGAGCAGATACAAGATGGTATCAATGGATACGTTGCTGAACTGAGTGCGGAAGATCTGGCAGATAAAATTGAGTATTTATATAACAATCCTTCTCAAAGGAAAAAGACTGTTGAGTATTTGAAAGAACATCCGATTGATTTCTCTACGGAGTTACTAAAGCTAGAAATTATTTGAAAAGAGATTGTTTATGAGAAAATTTAAAGTAGTAATGATAACTTCATACTTTGATAGAAATGGAGTAACATCCCAAGTAATAAATTATGCTACAAACTTGGACAAAAATAAATTTCAGGTAGCGATTGCCGCTGGAGAGCCTTATGACATCGGCTATGAAAAAGCATGTCAAGAGAATAACATAGAATTGTGTAAGCTGCCACAAAAACAGAAAAATGCATACATGTATTATAAGACTATTTATTCTTTTCTAAAAAAAAAGAAACCAGATATTGTTCATGTACATGGTAGCAGTACATTAATCGCCGTAGAACTTTTTACCGCTATGTTAGCAGGTGTACCTGTACGAATTTCTCATAGCCATAATACAACTTGCTCACATCCGTTGTTACATGAGACGCTAAAACCGTTTTTGAAAGTGGTGTCAAATTGTTATTTAGCATGTGGCGAACTTGCAGGAAAGTGGATGTATGGCAACGGAGCATTTAAGGTTATACCGAATGCCTTTGAGACCGAAGCATTTGCTTTAAATTCAGAGACTAGATTATTAATTAGAAAAAAACTAGAGGTGGGCGATAATTTAGTAATTGGGCATATAGGCAAATTTAACAACCAGAAAAATCAAAATTATTTAATTCGCGCCTTTGAGAAGCTTTCATATGAAGATGATAAAGCAATACTGCTTTTGGTGGGAAATGGGCCAGATTTGGAGGAGATAAGAAATCAGGCACAGCATACAGCATGCGCAGACCGTATTATCTTTTGGGGAGCAACTGAGAATCCGGAATATTTATATTCTGCTATGGATGTTTTTGCTTTACCCTCTAGGTTTGAAGGGTTACCTGTTGTGCTTCTCGAAGCACAAATTTCAGGATTGCCTTGTATCGTGTCGGATAAAGTAACACGAGAGGTGGATTTTGGGGATATTATTTGGAAATCAATAGAGGATGATCCACAAATATGGGCAGATACAATTTTATCAATGGGGCAAAGGACAGAAGTACAGAGAAAGCAATATCGCTTGCAACATGTAAAGCAAATTGCACGTTATGATATTAAAGAATCCGCAAAATTGGTTGAGAATATTTATGAGTGTAAATTACTAAAAAAGAAATAAAAGAAAAATTAAGAAAAAAATTAACAATTAAGCTACATATAGTTTATGAAAGGGGATTAATATGCCAACATATGAAGGATTAAGGCTGAAAGTATTATGAAAATACTTCACAAGTTTTACATTGGTTTAGTGAGTGCATGGAAGATGTTCTGTGCCAAAGTTTGTGCTCATGGGAAGCTTCAAGTAAAATGGGTCAATTCGATTAGAGGAGCTTTCAAGACTGAAGTTATAGGTAACGGATCTATTACAATTGGACGGTTTTTAATGTCAAGAGGCCCATTGTATCTAAAGTCTGTAAATGATGGAAAACTGACGATTGGCGACGATGTATTTTTTAATCATAATTGCTCTATAACCTGTGCAGAGAAGGTAACGATTGGAAATAATTGTATGTTCGCCAATAATATTGTTATCATCGACCATGACCATGTGATAGGTGGTAATGGCGTGACAGGTGAACTTACTGCAAGGCCGGTAATTATTGAAGATCACGTTTGGTGTGGAGCCAATGTAACGATAACAAAAGGTGTTCATATTGGATCTGGTGCTGTTATTGGTGCGAATGCTGTAGTAGTAAATGACATTGAAGCCCATGCAATTGTTGCAGGTGTCCCAGCTAAAAGAATTAAATAACATAAAATAGTAGAGGAAATAAAATGATACCCAAAATGATTCATTATTGCTGGTTTGGCGGAAAACCACTACCGAAAGATGTTTTAGATTGTATTAAAACATGGAAAAAATATTGCCCGGATTACGAAATCAAACGATGGGATGAGTCAAATTTTGATGTGAATAGCCATCCGTTTATGAAAGCAGCGTATGAAGCAAAAGCATGGGCGTTTGTTTCGGATTATGCAAGATTGAAAGTGGTATATGATAACGGCGGAATCTATTTAGATACTGATGTTGAACTTCTGAAAAAACCTGATTTTCTGTTAGAAAATCAGTGTTACATAGGGATTCAGCAACCTGAATCCCTATGTACCACTGGACTTGGTTTTGGTGCCCAAAAATCAAGTCCAGTGGTACAAAAGATGATGGAATGCTATGATTCGATTTCTTTTACAGATCAGAAAAAAAGCACATTTGCGTGTCCGTGGCTTAATGATAAGGTGATTCGTTCATTTGGTAAGGTTAGCAATGAAGATATTACCTACCTAAAAGAAGTAACGGTATATCCGCCACGTTTTTTTGATCCGCTTTCGACGGGTAATACAAAGAATTTACTTTGTGATGAAACAGTGTCGATTCATCATTACGCAGCAACATGGGCGGGTAACAAGCAGAGATGGAAGAGAAAGCTGATTCGTTTTTTTGGGGAAGATAGATATTTTAAGTTAAAGAAGTTGTTTCGACGAGTACAGTAGCATTTGGGGAAAACAAGCAAAGGAAACGATGAAATGGAATGGTTGACACTATTTATATATATATTGATTATTTTTTTTAATATTTTTTTTGACAAATTTATTCCATATGCTAACTATACAGATGAGCTGATATGCTTGCTTTTTATGGCTATAGCTATCGTATATATTTGTAAAGATAAAGGGAAAGTGGCTGTTAATAAGGAACAAAAAAATAGCATATTATGCATTCTGTTAGTGCTTTTTATTGGAATTGTGGGAAATGTTATGTATGGATATATGCCATCAGTTTCCGTAATTGGGAGAGATATAATAGGAACGTTTAAGTTCTTTATTATATATTTGGTCGGAATAAGAATTATTGTAAAAAATAATATTCGATTGAACTCGAAAAAAATAATAAGTACAGCAAAAATTATAATAACGGTTATTTTTGTTTTTGGAATAGTTAATTTGCTTGTAAATACTGGAATAGCAGATGAAGTAAGATATGGCCTTAGAAGTTATAAGTTTATTTATTCTCATTATACGTACCTTGTTTATAATGAAGTGCTCTTATACAGTATTCTAGCAACAGAGGATAAAAGAAATGCAGTATTTAAGATAATGTCGCTGCTTTCAATTGCGGCAACTTTCCGAACAAAGGGATTTATTACGATTGCATTTATCTTAGCGTATTACCTCTTGAATTTTGCTAAAAAGAAAAGAATATCATTTAAAGATATTTTCAAACCGGTTTATATTGCTCCAATCGGAATTGTATGCTTTTTTATTTCAAAAAGCAAAATTCAGCAATATTTATCATGGGGAGCGAGTCAAAGCATAAGAGTTGGTGTACATAGCGTTGGATTAAAAATCGCAAATGATCATTTCCCTTTTGGAACAGGTTTTGGGACATTTGGAACGAATATCTCTTATAAAAATCAGTCACAACTATATAATATTTATAATTCGTTGAATTATTCTCATCTAATGAATTATGGATATGCTACAATGTCGGACGTGTACTGGCCATCAATTTATGTTCAATTTGGTTATATTGGAATGATTGTTTATGTGATACTGATTATACAAATTTGCAAAGATTTGTTGAATAACGCAATGCTGAATAACAGGTGTAAATTTTCAATATTATTGATTCTATTTTATATGGTTTCTGCAAGCTTGAGTGAAGCTACATTTAGCAATGAATCTGGAGCGTTTTCGGCTGTGGTTATATTAATAATAGTTGCAATATCAAGAAAAAATGCGCTTATAAAGTGTGATTGCAAGGATAACGAGGGGATAAATTGTGGATGATTTAATAAGCGTTATTGTTCCAGTATATAATGTGGAAGATTATTTGGAAAAAAGTTTGTCTTCATTGTTAATTCAAACATACAGAAAGCTTCAAGTTATTATAATTGATGATGGCTCAACAGACAACAGTGGGGAAATATGTGATTATTATGGAGCAAACGATGGGCGGATTGAGGTTTACCATATACAAAATGCGGGGGTTTCCAATGCGCGTAATCAGGGGCTGAACTACGCAAAGGGAAAATACATTTATTTTTTTGATCCGGATGATTCCCTTGAGCCGGATGCGCTTTGGACTCTCTATAAACAAATAAAAAATGGAGCGGATTTAGTAGAGTGTTCATATTTTAAGGACTTCACAAATGTAAAGGAGGAAGTAATTCATCCGGAGAAAAAAATTTCCAGTCAAGAGGCTATCAGAAGTTTATTACTGTGGGATGGATATCTAACATCATTTTGCTGGGATAAACTGTATAATAAAGAAAAAATTGGAGATATAAGGTTTGACTCAAAATTAAAGATTGGCGAAGATAATCTTTTTGTGTTTGAGTATTTGCTCAAGTGCGAAAGTGTTATAGTGCTAGACTGCCCACTGTATAACTATCTGATAAGAGAAAATTCTGCTATTGGAAATGTGTACACAGAAAAAAAGAAAGATTCAGTTCGTGCAGCAGGAACAATATATGAAATATGTAGTAAGCGAAGTATGATGCACTATGAAGCTAAAATTCATGTTGGGTTGGCATCTTTTTTTTCATATGCGAATTTATTGAATACGGTTCCTTATGAGAAAATAAAAGAATTTAAAAGTGATTGCAAATTTTACATTGATTCTATGAAAGTATGTTCTTGTGGGCTTCTTTGGAAATTGGTTGGAATAAAAATGACTATTCTTTATAAAACGGCGCAGTACATTCCGTTTCTGTATAAGGCATCGGGCTTCATACGAAGGAAAAGCCGTTAATAAATCAGTATCATTCTTTTTCGTCAATAAAGCAACTGATAAAAAGGATAATATGTAAAGTATACTGGCTAGCTGTTTAAAAAGAAAATTACATAGCGTAGTTTATTAATGTCGGTTTATGTAAAAATTGTGGAAGGAGTTGAGAAAGAATGAGAAATCAAAGATCTATTGGTGTCAATGCAGGACTCAACATGATTAGAACGGCATGTCAGGTGATTTTTCCATTGATTACTTTTCCGTATGTATCACGAGTCCTTCATGTTGAAAATATAGGAATTTACAATTTTTGTCAGTCGGTTATTTCGTATTTTTCATTGCTGGCGGCTTTAGGAATTAGCACCTATGCTATCAGAGAGGGAGCAAGATATCGAGATAATGAAGAAAAGATGTCATTATTTGCTTCGGAGGTCTTTTCAATTAACTTTATTTCGACAGTTTTTTCGTATCTAATTTTAGGAGTGTGTATCCTTTTAGTTCCAAGATTTAACCAATATAGTTCAATAATGGTAGCGTTAAGCATAAGCATAATGTTTACGCTGATTGGAAGTGAATGGATATTTCAAATTTATGAGGACTATAAATATATCACAATTCGAGGCATTTTGTTTCAGTTTATTTCATTAATACTTATGTTTGTACTCGTTAGGAATAGCAGTGATTTGTTTGCTTATGTATGGATCACAGTTATATCATGCAGCGGCGCAAATATACTTAATGCTGTTTCTAGAAGAAAATATTGTAAGATAAGACTTACCATTAATGCAAAAATTCTAACGCATTTGGCTCCAATATTAGTTCTGTTTGCAACATCAGTAGCGACAACAATATATACGAATGCAGATACTACAATGCTTGGTTTCTTTTCAGGAAATAAATCAGTTGGATTGTATTCTGTTTCCACCAAAATCTACACTATTGTAAAACAAATGCTGGCTGCAATTATTATTGTTTCAATTCCGAGATTATCTGCTTATCTGGGAGAGAAAAAAATAGACTATTTTAATAGAACAGCCAACCAGATTTTGAATGCACTTGTTGTTATTGTCGTTCCGGCAATGGTTGGATTGATTGCATTAAGCAAAAACATAGTTTTTATTATTGCAGGACAAGAATATGTTGATGCAAATATATCGCTTAAGATTCTTTCTGTTGCGTTGCTTTTTAGCATTTTTAGTTGGTTCTATACATCGTGCATTCTAATACCTTATAGGTGCGAAAATAAGGTGTTGATGGCAACGATTGTTGCGGCTCTTGTTAATATAGGATTAAATTTTATCCTTATTCCAACATTCCAGCAGAATGCTGCGGCATTTACTACTGTTATTGCGGAGTTACTGTCAATGGTTATAACATGGTGGTATGGAAGAAAATATTTTAGGGTCAGTTTTCTAAAAAAGGACATTCTCTCAGTTGCTATAGGATGCCTGGCAATATGGACTATATGTTCTATATCAGAAAAATATATTAGTTCAGTACTGATTTCTACAGTTTTTTCAGTGACTGCTTCGGTTGTTATTTATATGATTGTTCTGTTAATAATGAAGAATCAGGCGGTAAAATTAGTTTTAGAGATACTTCATATCAAAAAATAATTTTGTTTTTTTTACACACGAAAATACAGCCGGTGGATGCTTCTAATCACATCATCATAGACTACTCAATCCATGATGCAATCGAGGCTGGCTTCAATCATGTGGTATTTATCATCCGCGAGGATATCAACGATATTCCGGGAGAACTTCCGGAAGGCCGTACAAAGCCGTGGGGAACCGTACAAGCTGTGCTTGTAGCGAAAGACATAATTAAAACTCCGTTCATTGTGATCAATGCAGATGATTATTATGGCAAGGAAGGCTTCAAGGCTGTCCATGAGTATCTGGTGAATGGCGTGTACAAGGCTGATTTATTTGCAGACTTGTGATATACTGGGAGCGGTAGCTCCCTGCGCTGCTCGTAATAATCACACACCTCTTCGTGGTGAGCAGCAGGCAACGATCTTATGTTCGGCTGAGATGTGATAAATATTGAAGGAAAGTGATGTTTATGAAGCAAAGAGTAAAACAACTTGCAATAACTGAGAAATCAGTGAAAAAGAAAAAGATTGTTGCAGTAGTTATTATAATGTTTATTTTTTCGATAATAATTTTGGGGGTAGGAAGTAAATTAGTGTTCCAAAAAATTTGTGAACGAAGAGAAACAGCATGGCCAGATTTGGGAACAGCAGATGATGAGCAATATGAGTGGCTTACCGAAGCATATAAAATAAAGCAAAAAAATAATGAAAAAATTGTTATCTTGGCTTCTGATGGAACAAAGTTGGAAGGTCATTATTATGAGAGAAAGAAGAATGCTCCATTAGTAATCTTCTTTCATGGGTTTAGAAGTCATAGTTACGTGGATGGTGTGCCGATTTATAAAATTGCGCAGAAAGAAAAATGGAATGTTTTACTTGTTAGTATGCGTGCGCATGATGAAAGTGAAGGAAATATTTTCACATTGGGAGTGAAGGAACGTTATGATTGTGTAGATTGGGCTAATTGGGCTGCAAAACATTTTGGAAGAGAAACACCGATATTTCTTATGGGAATTTCAATGGGTGGAGCAGTGGTCACAATGAGTAGTGATTTGGATTTGCCAGATTCTGTTTGTGGAATCATTGAAGATAGTGGATTTACAACGTCAACAAAAATGTTAGAGTTAAATTGTAAGAGCCATTTGCCTAAAGGAATGCCAGTAGAGGTATTCAAAATTTTTGCAGATGTGGGAATAAAGCTTTGGGGAGGATTTAATTTAAAAGAGGCTGATGCTTGTAAGTCGGTATCACAGACAAAAATTCCGATTTTAATTATTCATGGTGATAAGGATAACTTGGCACCATTATATATGGCAAAAGAAATTTATAATAGTTGTAAAAGCAGTAAAGAAATTTATATAGTTCATGGTGCAGGACATGCAGAGAATTATAAAAAAGATCCAGAGGGATATGAAAAGATAATAACGACGTTTATTAAAGAAAGAGTGCCATAAACGTAAGCGCTTAATTTTTAGGTATGATAGAAAAATCCCCGACTACTTTTCAGTAGCCGGAGCAAGCACCAAGCGCGTCTGGCCCGTACCGAATCCGGATGGCACACACCGCATCGACAGATGCGAGAATGTCAAGGATGTAGGGCAGTATATCGCAAGGATTGATGAGATGATAGAGAGGAAGCAGAGGCTGTTTGAGGAAAAATAAGCAGAATGACATATAAATAATGTATAATATTGAGCTGATAATACTATACAGATTGGCGAATATATCAAAAATTGTAAAGAAAACCTAATATTCATTGACAAAGAATTAAAAATGAGTAAAAATATATTACTGAAAAATCCTGATTAGATACAGAAAAAGATACAAATAACCGAATAAAACATACATAAAATAAAACAGGCTAAAATAATTCGGGGGGGGTGCAAAGGTACCTCACCTGTAGCAGGTATAGAGGGAAATGAGAGATACCACAAGGAGAAATAAGAAAGAATGTACAGAAAGAAAGGCAGAGGCTGGACAAAGCATATAGACTTTATGCTTATAGATATCGCAAGCATTTTTATAGCATTTTTTATTTCATATGTGATACGCTTCGGCCTTAATAACCCATACATGGACAAGGACTACCGTATACTGGGGGTAGCATTTCTTCTGATAGATTTCTTTGTTGAGATAATGGCAGACTCATTCAAGAATGTCCTAAAACGCGGATATCTGGATGAAGTTATATCGACCTGCAAGCATGCAGTGCTTGTATTTCTGGTGACAGCACTATTTTTGTTCACCACACAGATGGCTGATATATACTCGCGATTATCATTTTATATTATGTTTCCAATCTATGTGACAATAACATATATAGTCAGGGTGGCACTCAAGAGCTTCCTTAAGAAAAAGGATTTCGGTACATCAAAGAAATCACTGTTTGTCATAGCACCGGATGCTATGCTTCGTGATACACTGCGCACAGTGGAAAAAAGCTGTATAGGCTATACAAAGATAGTAGCAGCCTCAATGGATACAGACCTGAAGGGTAAGACTATATGCGGCATACCGATTGTCGCAAACCACGATGGCATAGTGGACTATGCGTGCGAAGAGTGGGTGGATGAGGTGCTCATCCCACCATGCAGCGAGGATGAATATCCTGAGAGGATGGCAGATATATTCCTTGAGATGGGAATAGCCGTGCATACAGGAATAACAAAGAATGGTACTGCCCATGGCGGTTACAAGCAGATAGAAAAGATAGGCGACTACACAGTAGTCACATCAAGCGTGAGCTATGCAAACACCAGCGCACTTCTGGTAAAGAGGGGCATGGATATAGTCGGAGGACTGGTGGGCTGTCTGCTCACACTTATCATCATGATATTTGTAGGACCGGCGATATATATAGCATCGCCCGGACCGATATTCTTCGCACAGGAGAGAGTCGGCAGAAACGGAAGAAAGTTTAAGATGTATAAATTCCGCAGCATGTACATGGATGCCGAGGAGCGAAAGAAGGAACTCATGGCGCAGAATAAAGTGGGTGACGGAATGATGTTTAAGATGGACTTTGATCCGAGAATCATAGGCAATAAGGTGCTGCCAAACGGAAAGAAGAAAACCGGAATTGGGCAGTTTATCAGGAAAACAAGCCTGGATGAATTCCCACAGTTCCTTAACATTTTAAGAGGTGATATGAGCCTGGTAGGCACCAGACCACCAACACTCGATGAGTGGGAGAAATATGAACCACACCACAGAGCCAGAATGTCATTCAGGCCGGGATTGACTGGACTGTGGCAGGTGAGTGGCAGGAGCAATATCACGGACTTTGAGGAAGTGGTGAAACTGGATACCCAGTATATTAGGGAGTGGAGTGTAAAAAGGGATATTAAAATTATTTGGCAGACTGCTGTGGGAGTGTTGAAAAATGATGGAGCAATGTAAGGAAAAGCTTAGTATTGCAATGTTTACCGGGCAAAATCAGTTGCGGTCTGATGGGTTGTGGGGGAGTTGGATAAGACAGCATAAGAAAACACTTAGCCGTGTGAGCGGTAAGAGGAAAAAGAAATACCATCCAAATGGATGTGTAGATAGAAAGATTATTTAACGGAGAGATAGGAAGAATGCAGCGTGAAAACGAAGTACAACAAGTATTTCTGGTAGGAGCTAAGAGCTTAGGAGCTTATGGCGGATATGAGACTTTTGTTTATAAGCTTACAGAGTACCACCAGAACAAGAAAAATATTAAATATCATGTGGCGTGTAAAGCTAACGGTGACGGCTGCATGGACGAAATAAAAGTGGATGGTGTGACCAGAATCAATGATCAGGAGTTTGAATTCCACAATGTACATTGTTTCAAGATAGATGTTCCTCAGATTGGACCTGCACAGGCAATTTATTATGATGTTGCGGCATTGAAGGCTTGCTGTAAGTACATAAAGGAACATCGAATTAAGCATCCGATTGTTTACATCATGGCCTGCCGTATCGGACCTTTTGCTGGTCACTTCTATAAAGAAATCCATAAGCTGGGCGGTACTGTGTACCTGAATCCAGATGGTGCTGCAGTGATAATAGGGACACTTTTTGAGGAGAATTCTCAGGCGAAGTCAGCCAAATTGGAGGTGGCTGCATGAAAGAGAAAAAGAGCGGTCAGCTTAGGATAGCGATGCTCGGTCACAAGCGCATTCCTTCCCGCGAAGGCGGTATAGAGATTGTCGTGGAGGAATTGTCCACCCGGATGGTGGAATTAGGTCACGCTGTGACCTGCTACAACCGTAAAGGCCATCATGTCAGCGGAGTCGAGTTTGATGGAGAGGAAAGAAGCGAATATAAGGGAGTACGATTAAAAACCGTACCAACCATTGAGAGAAAAGGACTCGCAGCAGTAACATCTTCTTTCTTTGCTTCTCTTTTTGCGGCGGTGGGTCCATATGATGTCGTACATATTCACGCAGAAGGACCGGCGTTCTTTTGCTGGCTGCCGAAGCTGTTTGGAAAGCGAGTGGTAGTCACTATTCACGGTCTCGATTGGATGCGTGAAAAATGGAAAGGCGGATTTGGTTCCAGGTTCATTAGAAAAGGTGAAGAGCATGCTATTAAGTATGCAGATGAGATTATTGTTCTAAGCAAAAATATGCAGCGGTATTTTAGTGAAAGATATAACAGAACAACCTGTTTCATACCGAATGGAATTGAACGTCCGAAGATCATAGAACAGGATTTGATTCGGAGAGAGTATGGCCTGGAAAAAGACAAATATATTTTATTTTTAGGAAGGCAGGTTCCTGAAAAAGGATTGACATATCTGATTGATGCTTTTAAAAACGTAGATACAGATTTTAAGCTGGTGATTGCCGGCGGGAGCAGTGATACAGATACATACACAGATCAAATAAAAAATATGGCAAAGGATGATTTGAGAATCCTGTTTACAGGATTTGTTCAGGGGAAGATGCTTGAAGAATTATATAGTAATGCGTATGTGTATGTCTTGCCATCGGATGTGGAAGGAATGCCATTAAGCTTATTGGAAGCAATGAGTTATGGTAATTGTTGTCTTGTATCAGACATCAAAGAAATAACGGAGGTTGTGGAGGATAAAGCTGTAATCTTCCCGAATGGGAATGTAAATCTCCTTACAAAAAAATTACAGTTTTTATGTGACAACAAAAGTGAAGTCGCGCAGTACAAAGCGCAGGCAACGGAGTTTATTTGTGGGAAGTATAATTGGAATTCAGTAGTAAATGAAACTGTATCTTTATATTATTAATAGGCTCTCGGAATCATGAGCCTGCCGACTAAGATTCATTGGTCGGATGAACCTTGAAAAGTAAATATTATCCAGAACGGACATGAAAAGTAATAAATGATGAAAATTGGCGCACTTTTATAGACCTTGCGTCAAACATGGCTTATAATGGTATTGCTTATGAAATTAAGCGGCTTGATCAAAGAGTTCTTTTAGTCGGGAAGACTTTGGCAAAGTCCATGCATCAAGATGTTGACACATCATGATGGCAAATAGGCGGAAATACCACATCATGGATGGACGGTATCTGCCGTCTTCTAATTTATAGTCTAATTTTTCACGTTTGTTAAAAAGTTCCGCAGATGTTCTTGCATTATATTCCAGTTTCCATTCCTCACTGCCACGTGGAGGAGTATTGAAGAGCCTTGGATTATCCTTTAATACAAGGTGAACATTTCTACCATACTTTGCATTAGAACAAGGCTCATCACAAGTACAGTGAGGGGTACCGCCTTTGTAAGAAATTTTAGGACAGCGTTATTTGATACGTCTTTTTCTTGGTTCAACAGCGGCTTGTTACATAGAAAATCTCTTAGGACATAAAGGAATCCCATCACTGTTTATAGAAATATCATCTTTATAGACTGGCGGTCTTCCGCATTTCCAGTTGAGATTAATAAAAGGCGTGATATTGTATTTTTTACAGTAATCATAGTAAGGCATCGCATCATGCGCTGAATCCAGAAGCAGTCAGCATGTATAAGTCATATCCAAAGTAATAACGGTTGCGATGGGAATCCCAACCGATATCACAGTCAGGCTGATGATAGATACGGTTGCATTTGCAATCACGAATTCCGTTTTCCAGACAGTTACAGGTTCTTGTTTTCCGCTCTTGAGCGGAAGTATAAACGGGAGTTCCATCACCGGCTAAGTCAAGGGAGTTTAAAGAGATAAGCCCCATGCTGGCAGAATTCTGAAGAAAAAAGTATTGAAAATTTTCCAAAGTTTTGCGCAGGGAGTCTTGGTTCAGGGCCAAAGACAGAATACCGATCCTTCATAAGTTCATCAACTTGTGATAGATTAAGATTCCAAAATTTATCAATGACCTGCCAGGTGGAAGAAGAAAGGGAAGCAGCATTTGGATAATATTTACGAAGCTGAGTCAGGACACGATCCTGATAGGCGGAATGCCCGCCAATGTTAACAGGTTTTAAAGAAACACACCTCCAAATCAAAAAGTCTGTTCCGGCGGAGCCGAAACGATATGCCTTATTCAAGAGGCGCGAAGCGCCGCATTTTTAGGGGGTAAATGTCAAGTACTTTTTGAAAAAAGGTGAAGAAAAAATAAAAATGAAATCTCAGAAGCCGCATAAACACAGGCTTAGAGATTCTGAGAGACTATATTAATCAAAGGAAATAATTTGAATGAGATATAAGATTATAATACATAAATCCAGAATCAATATATGCAAACCGGTTTTGAGTGTGCCGCCTAGAAAAAAAATTCTGGTCTATCTTCAGCTAATGCTTGTATGCTTTATGCTTTGGATGAGAGATGCACTTGGATTTCCGTCTGCAATCACCTATTTGACAGATGTAATCACTGTTTTAATACTGTTTTTTGAATTTTCTAAGATAAAAAAAGGATTGAAAAATGCAAGAATAAAAGTACAGGCACGTATTGTGTGGGCAATTTTGATCTGCATGATTTTTGGAGCGATGATTAACTTAGTGAACCCACTTTTGTTTCTGTGGGGGTTTAGAAACAGCTTTCGATTTTTTGTATTCTTTTTTATTTGTGTTGGATTGCTAGATGCGTGGGATGTAGAAAAGATTGTAGATTTCTTTAAGGCAATCTTTTTTCTTAACGTGATTATGATGACATTTCAATATTTTGTGCAGGGTTACCGGGATGACTTTCTGGGAGGATTCTTTGGTACCGGCAGTGGTTGTAATGTGTATGTGTGTATTTTGCTGTGTGTCATAACAGCTATTGTGCTGGCAGAGTTTTTAAATTCCAAAATGACACTGATGCATTTATTACTATACTGCGTTGCATGTATGTATATAGCAACTTTAGCAGAATTGAAAGTATATTTTTTGGAATTTATTATTATCGTTGGTATTCAGATGTTTTACACGAAACCTACATTAAAAACAATTGGTATTTGTATTTCTGCAGTTGTCATCCTTATCATAGGCTTTAACTTTATAAAAATGTACAATCCGGGTATTTTAAATATATTACTTAATAAAGATGCCATGGATTATTATCTTTCCGGAAATGGGTATACGAATTCGGGCGATCTGAATCGTTTATCTGCTGTTCAGCAAGTGCATGAGATGTTCTTTGAGGGGGATCTGTTTCGATCATTGTTTGGCTTTGGATTAGGAAGCTGTGAACAGTCTGGTTATGATTTCCTTACAAGCGCATTTAGTAGACAGTATGAGTATCTGCATTACAGATGGTTTTCACATGCATGGATTTATCTTGAACAGGGATTGATTGGATTGATTCTGACGGTTTTGTTTTTTGTTTCGATAGCATTAGCAATTATTAAAAGATTTAAAATGAAAAAAGTATATACTTTAGCAGCTTTTTCATTTATACCGACCTGTATCATCGGGCTTTTATATAATAGTGCTCTGGAATTGGAAGCAACCTATATGATTGCATTAGTTTGTGCGTTCCCATTTATTTTGAAAAAAAGAAACAATGAAATGGCTGTAAAAAGAGGATAATTATGCTGGATACAAAACAGAAATTAAAAGAATGCCTCAGAAGAGAAAAAAAATTCTATCGTTCAAGCAAGTCTCTTCACGATCAGTGTGTGGAGTGGGTTGTAAAAGATCCTTGTGTCAGAATCTGGCAGTATCAGAAAGCATTGAGGTATACAGAATACTATTATTGTCAGAAGGGTTTAAAGAAACTGATAGGTTATCCTTTATTCAGACATCGGAGGAATCGATTAGGACTGAAACTGGGGATTGAAATGATGGAAGGTTCTTTTGCACCGGGACTGATTATTCATCATGCCGGAAATATTGTAGTAAACGGCTGGGCAAGAATAGGCGAAGATTGTCAGTTGCATGGGGATAACTGTATCGGGAATGATGGTAAATCATTGAAGGCACCACGATTGGGGAAACACATCGATATTGGTGTGGGTGCCAAAGTTATAGGAGATGTAGAATTGGCAGACGACATTGTGATTGGTGCAGGTGCTGTTGTTAACCGGTCTTTTCTGATGCCTGGAATTACAATTGGAGGTATTCCGGCACATGAACTAAAGAAGGGAGAGCTTCATGAGGGAAAAAGAATGTAATGAAAAAGAGATAGGCATATCTATTATTGTGCCTGTCTATAATGTAGAAAAATATCTTGCAATCTGCATCAGAAGTCTGCTGGCACAATCTTATAAGAATATAGAGATTATTCTGGTAGATGATGGATCAACGGATACAAGCGGCGCCATCTGTGATAAGTTTGCTGCACAGTCATCAAAAATCCAGGTGATTCATAAAAAGAATGGTGGATTATCATCGGCGCGTAATGCAGGTCTTGCGATGGCTGGGGGACGTTATATTGGCTTTGTAGATAGCGATGATTATGTTTTGCCAACTATGTATGAAAAGCTGATGGATGCTGTCCAAAAGTACCAAGCACAAATTGTATCATGCAAGTACTTTTCTTTTAAGGAAGAAAGCACACCCCAAATATGCATAAAAAATCATCAAAAGGAAAGTATTGGTGTGAAAATTTGCAGTAAACAGCAAACGTTAAAAGCATTTTTTTTGCATGGCATTTCCGAAAGCGTTTGTGATAAGTTGTATCAATCTGAATTATTAGAGGATTACAGATTTGCAGAGGGGGAAATCAATGAAGATACAACGGTTATTTTTTCATTGCTGAAAAAATCATCAAAAACTGTCATTGTTGATCAGAAGCTGTATGGATACAGAACAAGACAAGGCAGTATTACGAAATCAGGATATTCCGATAAGTTTAAAGTTGTTGAGACGCATTTGAATGAAATAAAACAAGTCGTTATGAAGGATTATCCGAAACTATTACCGTATTTTAAGCATTTTTCCAGTATTCATTACTACTGTTTACTGACAAGTATTTTGCATGAGACGTATCCGCGTCAGTATTTAAAGGATTATAAAAAATACAGAAAGAAATTCAGATGTATTTTTACATACTTTTTTAAGTGGGAGAAGCGAAGTGTTAAGGAATATTTACTAGGTCTTTTCTTAATCAATCCCACTAGTGAAATCTATATAAAAAGGAAAAGATGAGTATATGAAAGAGAAGCCTTTTATTTCAATTATCATACCTGCTTATAATGCAGAAACAACTTTAAAAAGATGTGTAAGAAGTGTGCTGATTCAGGATTATGAAGAATATGAGATTATCGTCGTTGATGATGGATCAAAAGATGAAACGTCGGCAATATGTGATTGGTATGAAAAAAAATACAAAGCTGTTCAAGTCATTCATTCTGAGAATAAAGGTGTGAGTAGTGCTAGAAATCTTGGTTTGGAAAAAGCCATGGGTGATTATATTTTATTTTTGGATGCGGATGATCAATTGGTTTCAGATGCATTGAATACTTTAGCAGCGCATACTGCCAATGCTGAATGGATCATTGGCAACTACTTTCTAGTAGAAGAAGAGAAAAATAGAAGAATAGCACATCAGATGTACTTCAACGAGGGTGTGCATGAGGGAAAATGGAATGAATTGCCGGAGCTTGCGAGCAATCGGCTGTTTCATTTTATATGGGGTAAACTCTATGATCGTCACATTATTCAACAATTTCAGTTAAGATTCAACGAGAATATGTCGTATGGAGAAGACATTTTATTTAATACATATTATTACACACATATTAAGCATTTTGTTGCGTTGAATACAGCCGTGTATGCGTATAGTTGTCATTTGACAACTGGGTTAAGCAATCAGCCTCAACTGGATGAATGGAAAACTCAAAAGAGAATATGCCAGGAAATGCAGCGGGTGCTTCAAAAAGAGGATGAGATGTCTGCAGATATAAAAGCAAGGATGAATCATTTCTATTATGCTCAATGTATCGCCTCTGTTGAGAGAGCTGTATGTGAAGGCAACAAACAGGAAGTGAAGAGAATATGTCATTCTCGCTTCTTTAGAGAATTATTAGAGAAAGAAAAGCAATTAAAGCAAATCTGTGGTATAGATTATTTCCTGTTAAAAAGAAATAAAGGAAGTTTCTATTGCTGGCTTCATAGCGTTTATGTAAAGTTCAAGAATCTTAAGGAGTTGCGATCAAGATGAAAATAAGCATTATTGTACCGGTTTATAATAGTGAAAAATATCTTTATAAATGCATTCAGTCTGTTGTGAGTCAGAATCCGGTGGAATGCGAGATGATTCTGGTAGATGACGGTTCGACAGATAAATCCTTAGATATGATGAATAAAGCAGCAGAAAAATACCCTTATATTCGAGTGATGCATCAGACAAATCAAGGGGTCAGTATGGCGAGAAATACAGGTTTAAAGGCGGCATCCGGGGAATGGATTTACTTTTTGGATTCTGATGATGAGTTGGAAGAACATGCATTAGACATAATGTTAAAGTATATTCAGAACGACTGCCAATGGATTATCTTCAATTATTCAAAGCTGATAGCAGAAACAAAGAAACGATATGTAAACGAAATGGCAGAAGCTGAATATGAACTTCATAGAGATAAAGAAGCTTTTCCACAATTGCTGAATGAGCAGGTATTTATGCTTCAGGGTGGGAAACTATACAGAAGAGATCTGATAGAGAAGCAGCAATTATACTTCAAAAAAGACGTTGCCTATGGAGAAGACATTCGATTCAATATGCAGTATTTTCAATATGTCAATCAATACATCATATCGAGCATTCCAATCTTTGTATACAAGATCAGAAAAAGCGAGGGTGCAGGTAGTGCATATTATGAGGAGGCTTTTCAGATGCAGATGGATATAGATCAGGAAATACTCTACATGGTAAAAAATCATTATCATCTGACAACCAAGGCCAAACAACAATTGAATCGTTATTTCTATTTTCAGGGAATTAATACGGCGGCCGCCTATCTGGTTGTATGGACACAGATTTCTCTAAGAAAGCGATTGAAGGAAATACGGTTGATTATGGAAGATCCTCGGTTTATCCGGTTTCTGGAGAAACAGAAACAATATGGAGATATTCATAAGCTAGATTACATATTGTTGAAGCAAAAAAATTATGTAGTCTATTATCTTGTACATTTTGTTTATACTTATTTAAAAAAATGGATGCATAAGGAGTTTTGATGAAAGCAGGAATTATTACAATAACAAATGGCTATAATTACGGGAATCGACTGCAGAATTATGCGGTTCAAAGTGCATTGGAAAGTGTTGGAATTTCTGCTGAAACCATTTGGAAGACAACGAATGTCTTTGACACAGAGAATCCAGCGTATTTACGCAAATTATATATTAAACGGTTTCTACACTATCAGTTAACAAAAGAAGAAAACCGTATTCTGAATTTTCATCGATTCAACAAAAATTATATTCATAGAAGTAAATGGATGATTGATGGAAAAGTTCCGAAAAATCTGCATGAAAAGTATGAATACTTTATTGCAGGAAGTGATCAGGTCTGGAATCCGTATTTAGAATACTGTACAGAAGCTAATTTTTTGACATTTGCAACCCATCATCAGAAGGTTGCACTCTCACCGAGCATTGCGATTGACGAAATCCCGGAAGAAAAAAAAGAAAGTTTTTCAAAATGGATTCAGGATTTTCGATTACTTTCCGTTCGTGAAGAAAAAGGCAAAGAATTGATTTGTCAATTGTGTGGCAGAGAGGCGCAAGTGCTTTGTGATCCGACAATGTATCTATCTGCATTGGAATGGCAAAAGATTGAAGAAAAACCGAAAAAGTGTCCGAAGAAGTATATTTTGACCTATTTTCTGGGAAATTGCGATGAAGCCTACGCTATGTGGATTCGGGAATTGGCAGATGCATATCATCTGGAAATATTGGAATTACAGAACGAAACGAATTTCGGAATTGCACCGGACGAATTCTTGTATTTAATTCACCATGCTGCTTGTGTTTGTACGGACTCTTTCCATGGAACGGTTTTTTCGTTGATTTTTCATACACCTTTTGTGGTGTTTGAACGAAAAGAGCATTTTAAAACGATGAAATCACGACTAGATACATTATTGTCAATGATGAATTGTTTACAGCGGAAACAGAACAATATGGATATTGGAGAGGCAATGTCTATGGAATTTGACGGTACCGACAAACTGATTAAGCAGGAGAAAAAAAAGTTTAAGGAATTTCTGCTCGAGATACAAAAGGAGAAAGAAATTAATGCATAAAAACGTCAATCAGCTGAAAATGGGAACATTATTGAGTTATCTAACGATAGCCATTCAAAACATTAGTGCCATTATTTATACACCATTAATGTTACGTTTCCTCGGACAAAATGAATATGGATTATATCAGCTGGGAAGTACGACCGTTTCATATCTTGGGTTGCTCAGTCTTGGATTCAGCAGTTCGTACGTAAAGTTTTATTATAAATATAAGGTTAAAGATCAAGAGGAAGAAATCAGAAAATTGAATGGTATATTCCTGCTGGTCTTTTTCGGATTGGCAATCCTATCATGTGTGATTGGAGGCGTGATGATTGCTTCTGCTGATGCTTTGTTTCAGGATAGTCTGACGACAGCAGACGTCCAGCAGGTGCGTGTTTTAATGGCAATCCTGATCGCTTCGATGGCAATAACATTTCCAAATATCATTTTCGATTGTTATATTACAGCGCATGAGCGGTATATATTTCAGAGAATCATGTTGATTATCGTGACCATTCTGATTCCGGTGATATCATTGCCACTTTTGTATATGGGGTATCGTTCGACAGCATTGGTGTGTGTCAATCTGACATTATCTGTGTTGCGATTTGGTATGAATATTTATTATTGTCTTACAAAATTACATATGAAATTCCAATTTCATGGCTTGGAAATTGGTGTTTTAAAAAGTGTCGGAACATTTTCTATGTTTATATTTTTGAATGAAATTGCTTCTCAGATTAATTTAAATGTCGACAAGATCATATTGGGAGCCGTTCAGGGAGCCAGCGTGGTTGCCGTTTATTCTGTAGGAAGTCAGTTTAATCAATACTTTATAAATATGTCAACGGCAGTTTCGAACGTCTTTATTCCAAGAGTCAATCGTCTGGTTGCAGAGAAACAGAATAACGCAGTTTTAGATCAGCTCTTTATTAGAATTGGACGTATTCAGTATATGATTTTATCCGCAGTATTGGTTGGGTATTTATTATATGGTAAGTTTTTTATCAGTAAATGGGCAGGCGACGGATATGAATCAGCATATTATGTTGGTGCACTTATTATGATTCCATATATTGTGCCACTGATTCAGAATATCGGCATAGAAATCCAGAGAGCAAAAAATATGCACAAATTCCGATCTATCATTTATTTTGTGATTGCACTAGCCAATTTGGGAATTAGTATACCGCTTGGTAAATACTTTGGTGCAGCGGGCACTGCTTTTGGTACGACATTGTCAACGGTAATTGGCAATATTGTACTGATGAATTGGTACTACGAGAAAAAAGTCGGGTTGAATATCGCATTGTTTTTCAGAAATCTGATTCAGCCGAGTGTCATATTAGGCATTGCAGCTGTAGAGGGCATTATCGTCAAGCATTTTTTTGCAGTTCATTCCTGGAGTGCTTTCCTGGTGCAGGGGGCATTGTTTATGAGCGTCTACGCTGTATTGCTCTATTTCTTTGGAATGAACAATAAGGAAAAAGACGATGTCCGACATATGTTAAAGCGAGGTGCAAAATGAAATTGAGGGATAAAGAGACGTGTACAGGCTGTGGTTTATGTGTCAATGTATGTCCAAACGGATGCATTAAAATGAAAAGAGATCAGGAAGGCTTTTATTTTCCGGTAATTCATCAGCAACAATGTCTGGATTGTGGTTTGTGTAAGAAAGCCTGTTTTGATATGGCTTCCAACCCAAAAAAAGAAGTGCGTGTTTATGCTGCATATCAAAAAGCAGTAGAACGGCGTCTGAAAGCGTCTTCCGGTGGCATATTTGAATTGTTGGCAGAGGAAGTGCTGAATAGAAAAGGTGTTGTTTTTGGTGTGAAAATGGAAGGCCTTAAGGCTGTACACACCCATATAGAAAAGAAGCAGGAACTGGAACCATTGCTTGGTTCAAAATATATGCAAAGCGATGTTGGATGTTCCTATCAGCAGGTTCAAGTGTTCCTGAAACAAAAAAGATGGGTTTTATTTAGCGGCACACCGTGTCAGGTAGATGCCCTGATCAAATATCTAGGAGGAAAATCGCCCTATTTGTTGACTGTTGATTTTATTTGTCATGGTGTCAGTTCACCGAACGTATTTGAAAAGTATATGAGTGAGCATAAGATAGGGCATGAAAAAATAAATCAAATCAGTTTTCGGGATAAAACAGAGGGATGGAATTGCTTCTCTATGGCAATGACGACAGAGAATGGTCAGGTGTACAGAGAAAATATGCATAAAGATAGCTATTTGCAGTCATTTTTAAAAAATATGAATTTGCGACTATCCTGTTTTAATTGTGCTTTTCGTACCGTTGACAGAGTCAGTGATGTGACGTTGGGAGACTTCTGGGAATGTGAAAATATTTGGTCAGATTGGAAAGATGATAAAGGTTATTCGCTTGTTTTCATACAAAGTGAAAAAGGCAAAATGTTTTTTGACATAATTCAGGAAGCGATTGTTAGCAAAGAAGCGGATATAGAAAAAGTATTAACTTATAATCAAAGCATGCTTGTATCTCCGTGGGATCAGTATTCCAGAGATTTATTCTTTAAGTATATTCAAAAAGAAACAGTGGAGAAGAGTATGATGAAAGTTGAAAAAGAAGGGCTTCATAAGAAGATTGGACGTAAATGGTGGAAGATATGCAGAAAAATCAAGTAAAACTCAGAAATCATTCGGTGGATCTCGTCAAATGCATCGCGGCGCTCCTTGTAGTCAGTGTGCATGCCGATGCTTTCAGTGAGATGTCACCAGTACTTGAAAATATCATTAACGGTGCATTTGGAAGGATGGCAGTGCCATTCTTTGCATGCGTCACGGGTTATTATCTGACTAAATATACAGAGCAAAATGGCAGAGCGTGGCTCAATAATGTGAAGTCACTGTTAAAATATTATATTTTATTGAGTGTCATCTATGTTATATGGAGCAGTCTAAGCAATCAATTCCAGGAAATGTCCGTGGCGGTGATTGTTTATACGGTTGTCAAACGTTTTGTTATTTATGGCACATATTATCATCTCTGGTTTTTCCCGGCGATGATTCTGTCGGTTATTGTACTCCACCTCAGCATAAGATGGCATAAGGAACGATTATGCTGGATGCTGTGTCTGCTTGGGGTGATATTCGGCGCATTGACTTATAACTGGCATCATTTGATTTCATGGGAACAATTGCCGGTTTTGGGTCGTATGATGGGATGGTATGACTTCGATTATATTCGTCGATTTATAACACTGATTGGTCCGTTTACTTTTCTTGGCAATTTTATATTTCGGCATAAGGATCAATGGATGGAAAAATATCAGACAAAGACATTTTCCAAAGCTGTCACGGTGCTGATGATAGTCGGACTATTGGTGAATGTATTCGAAATACAAATGGCAGATCGATTAGGAATGTCTGAAGGAACAACTGTCAGCTTTAGTCTGATATTCGTGATTCTGTTTTTGTTCCTGTTTTTACTATTACATCCTTCGGACACAGAATGCATGAAGAGGGCAGGCTATTTTGGCGGATGTGCATCCGTGATTCTTTATGGATTTCATCCGCTGATACTTGAAATAATTGGAAGATTAATGAATGGTTCACCAACAATGATGTGGGGGATAACCAGCTTCTTTCTTTGTGTTATGACATGGGGATGGCTACAGGCAAATCGATTACATAAACAGGAAAAGAGATAAGTGAAAATGAGAGTTTTACAGGTGGTCAATGATATGCACCGTGCCGGTCTGGAAACGATGCTGATGAATTATTATAGAAATATGAATCGAGATGAAATACAGTTTGATTTTCTGACGCATCGGCCTTATAAAAGTGACTATGATGATGAAATACTTTCTTTAGGCGGAAAGATGTACTATGCACCGAGATTATATCCTCAGAATTATCTTAATTACTTTAAATGGATGAAAGATTTCTTTGCAAAGCATCTGGAATATCAGATTATTCATTCACATATAGATGCTATGAGTTATTTGCCGCTTATGACGGCAAAGAAAGCAGGTGTTCCGATTAGAATTGCGCACAGTCATAATACATCCATTGACCGGGATTTTAAGTACCCATTAAAACAGCTCTTTCGAACACAGATTACAGGCGTAGCGAATGTTTATTGCGCCTGTGGAAAAGAAGCCGGACAGTTTTTGTTTGGGAAGCGTCCATTTAAGGTTATACCGAATGCAATTGAAGTGGATAGGTTCCTTTATCATCAAGAAGTGCGCCATCGGGTCAGAATGAAATTGAATTTGTCAGGAAAGTATGTTGTTGGACATGTAGGTCGACTCTCCTACCAGAAAAACCATGATTACTTAATTGATATTTTTGAAGAATTGTATCAACGAGATCAGAATGCCAGATTGCTTTTAATCGGTACCGGAGATAAAGAAAAAGCATTGCGTGACAAGGTCCAGAAAAAAGCATTGGAAGAGGCGGTTCTTTTTCTTGGAAATCGAGAAGATGTCAATGAATTGTATCAGGCGATGGACATTTTTGTTATGCCATCTTTCTTTGAAGGAATTCCGGTAACAGGAATTGAGGCACAGTTTTCAGGTCTGACTTGTCTGTTCTCAGACAGAGTGCCATCGGAAGTGGATTTTTCCGGGAATTGTGTCTTTATACCACTTAGTGCCAACAAATCCGTCTGGGTCAGAAAAATCATGGAAGAACGAAAGGAAAAGGATCGATTGGCGAAGAGTCAGCGTGTCGTTGGTACACAGTATAACATTCAAAATGCGCATAGCATTCTCGAAGATTATTATAAAGAATTGGAGAGTCGGATAAAATGAAAAAATCTTCAATGCCCCAAAATGTTTTAATCATAGACAGTGATTACGATGAAGCCAGAGATTTTGTAAAAGGGTTGCGGGAGACAACGCATGAAAAATGGAAGGTAGCCTTGCATGAAAATAATAAAATCTATGGCATGAAACGCTATATAAAGTTTTTTACACTTGCTTTAAAAACAGTGATGTCTGCCCAACAATATGAAGGAAAAACGGTTTTGTGCTGGCAGCAGTTTTATGGTATCGCCATTGCCTTTTTCTGCAGATTATTTCATATGAAAAAGAAATATCAACTTGTGATTATGACATTTATATACAAACAGAAAAAAGGACTGGCAGGACGATTATTTTATCATTTTGTAAAATACGCCATTACATCACCGTACGTGGACAAAATTATCCTGACAACACAGAGTGAAAGGAAGAAGTACCAGGAAATTTTTGGTGTTGACGAAGCAATGTTTGGATTTGCAAAATGTGGAGCAATTGAATATCAACCGGAAGAATTTGACGATAATGAGTTAAAAAAGAAAAACTATCTTTTTTCGACCGGAAGAAGCAATCGGGATTATTCTTTTTTGATGCAGGCCATTGAAGGTACCGAATATCAGCTGATTATCGCATGCGATACACTTGATGCAGAAACACATGACAATATTGAGGTGCGAAAGAACACATTTGGTCAGGAAATGCTTCGCTATATGCGCAATGCAAAAGCGGTTGTTATTGCATTAGATGACGATACGATCGCAGCCGGGCAGCTGGTGCTCTTACATGCCATGAATATGGGCGTTCCGGTTATTATTACCAGATCGAATGGGGTGACAGATGACTATGTCATCGACCATTACAATGGGTTGATTATTGAAAAGACAAAGGAAGCGTTATTAGAAGCACTGGCACTGATATTTCATGATGACGATTTATATGATCAGTTGTGCGAAAACGGCCAAAAAGAGTTTGTCAATGATTATACGTACTACGCGATGGGAAAAACAATTGGCGGTATATTAAATGCCATTTAGAAACAGAGGAAATGGATATGGAAAATGAATTAATCAGTGTGATTGTCCCGGTTTATAATGTGAGCAGGTATATTGACCGGTGTATGACTTCTCTGTTGAAACAGACCTATGAAAACATAGAGATCATCCTAGTCGATGATGGTTCTCCAGACGATTGTGGATTCAAATGTGATCAATATGCACGAACAGATTCGAGAGTCTACGTGATCCATAAGAAAAATGCCGGTCTTGGTATGGCCAGAAATAGTGGTTTAGACATAGCCAAAGGAAAATACGTTGCATTTATTGATTCGGACGATTATGTTGATGAGCAGATGTTTGAACGTTTATATGATCGACTTAAGCATGAAAAAGCAGACACATGTTTTTGCAGATACTATGATCGCACATCGGATGGACAGAATTTACTGGCCAGAGAAGTATACAAAAAGAGTCTGTATTGCGAAGAGGAAGTCTGGGAACTTCTGCTTGGTATGATTGGAAACCTTCCGGAAGAGGCGGGCGATGTCGCAATTGGGATGTCTGTCTGGAAAGGGCTTTATGCTAATGCGATTATACAGGAACAGGGAATTCGATTCCCATCGGAAAGAGAATATATTTCGGAAGATATCATTTTTCATATGCAGTATCTGCTTTATGCGCAGCGGATCGCAATCGAAGAAACACCGCTCTATTATTATTGCGACAATGGAACATCCCTGACCAAAAGTTATAAAGTCAATCGTTTTAAAATGGAAAATATTCTGTTAAAAAAAGAAATGAAGGAACTGGATCAGATTTTTGAACCGGATATATACAGGCAGCGTCTGTATAAATCTTATCTTGGAAGAGTCCGAAGATGTATTGCACAGGAAGTGTTCATGAATCCTGAAAGACAAGTTGCCAGAAAGAATATTCGAAGAATCTGCAGTTCACCGATTGTGCAGGACGTCATAAAGAAATATGACAGTCACAATTTACACTGGACAAAGCAATTAACAAACAGACTGATTCAACACAAATGGACATCGGCACTGATAATTGTGTTCAGATTAAAAGGATAAAGGAGATACTCAGGCATGAAGAAATTATTTTGGATAGTGAATCTGCCACGGACATTGCTGATTTATCTTTTAACAAAAAACAGTAGACAGAGAGCGCTCATCTTTAAAGATCTGGAACGGTTTGCATATGGTGAAAGGAAAAACAAAGGGCCATACAGAACGTTTTCAGAAGTAATTCTGTTTGACAAATGTTTTCGGAATGTCCTTGAATTTCGAATGAAAAAAGAAAGCAAAATCAAAGCGATGATGCTGAGGGTTTTCTTCCCAATCAAAAAAGATATGGAAATTGGTAGATGCGACATAGGCGGCGGTCTTGTCTGCTATCATGGGCATGGAACAGTGATCGCAGCACACAAAATAGGCGAAAATTTCTCTGTCTGGCAGGGAGTGACCATCGGCAAAAATGTCAATTCTGAAATGGCGCCAACGATAGGAAATAATGTATCAATTTATACGAATGCTGTTGTAGCGGGTAACATTACGATTGGTGACGATGTCAAAATTGGAGCCGGAGCAGTTGTGATGCAGGATGTTCCGGATCATAGTCTTGTATTTGGTAATCCGTGTCAAATCATAAAAAATAATAATGGAAGGAAATCATAATGGATATTGGAACGTTTTACAAACAAAAGATCTACCCGAATCTATATGCGATAGAGCAGAAAATGACTCGGATTCCGTATCACCATTTTGCCTCAGTCTATGCAGATAAAGAGAGAATCCGATTGTCAGATTTGAAACATCCTGAGATTATGGAAATAAGAGAAGGAGAGTTTGATTACGAGTATTTTAATTTCTGTTATCTGCATAATATGCTGGCACTCATGATCTATGGTTTTTACCATGGACATTATCCGAACATATGTGTCAATCAGGGAAAAGAAGACATCATCCAATGGGACTGGTATTTTAAGCCATTTATTCGGGAGACAACAGCAAAACGGGTCAAAACAATCACATGCAGGAAGAAAACAAATGCATATTTACCGACATTTAAGGATATTTATTCAGAAAAAGAGCTGCATATCTGGTGTCAATGGTATAAAAAATATATTCATTTGAACAAAAAGACAAGCCAATATGTAGAACAGGAATACCAGCAATTGTTTTCAGGAAAACAGAAAGTTCTCGGAGTCATCTGCAGGGGAACCGATTATCTGGCCCTGAAACCGTCAGGGCATCCAGTGCAGCCATCAACCGAGCAGGTGATCAAAGCCTGCAAAGAATATATCAAACGGGACGGATATGATGCGATTTATCTGGCTACTGAAGAATGCAAGATACGAGATGAATTTGAAAAAGCATTTCCGGGAAAAATACTTGAAAACAAACGTGTCTACTATGATGACATATACGATCAGGATGACAGCATTGCATACATCAAAGATGTTCATTTTGAAAGAGAGAATGATCGATATCTATCCGGTTTGGAGTATCTTTCTTCCATCATCCTGTTATCAAGATGTTCAGCACTGGTCGGCGGAAACTGCGGCGGAACGCTTGGTGCACTATTCTTTAATGATGAGCAGTATCAGTTTGTACACGTTTTCGACCTGGGATTATATCCTTAAACCATAGAAATGGAACAGAAAAGAATGGAACGTCAATTAAAAAAACAAGATATCAGCACACTGGACTTGCTGTAATGTTTAGCGATATACGGTGTTGTTTTTTATCATGGGACCGTACAGTTTATGCCAATGATGACAGGAACATTTATGTCCTGCGTCAATTATTTTTTGACTGCTTTGTTGGCAGTTACACTTCCGCTGTTCTTTTTTGTCAATGGTTTCCTCTTATTTGGAAAGACATTTGATGCGAAGAAGCATGGAAAAAAATCATCCATATGGCATTTGATTATTTCACATCAGGAGCACCGGAGCTAGGGGTAGAAAGGTGTCAGGCACCAATGTGGTCAACCTAATGTCAACTTAAGACAAGTGCCTGCTCAGGTTAATGACTAACGGTGCGAAATTGAGAAAAGAGGAAGGCAGATTTGAAAAGAAGACGCACTTTAATAGAGCTTCACAGAAAAAGCCCTATTAACAGCTATTGATATTAGACTGCAACTTTTTTATTGCTAAAATGTGTTCTGCCTATTGCTTTATTCTTCTTTCGTCGGAATGTTCTTCCAGGCATAATCTGAGATCTGCATCGGAGAGATTCCTTATATAGTATATCAAGTGCAGATAAATCGAAAAGATTACACAGGATTTTGGGAACTATTGTTTTGACACGTCCGATAATAAATGCTCGGTTTGCTTGGTATCGATATTTATTCGTACTTTTAGCGGTAATCTGAATTTCTTCATCAACTTGATTTTTAATAAGAGATGACAGGTTTGAAAGAAGTACGTTGATATAAAATTCTTGAAGCACTGAAGTGGTCGTTGCACCGGAAAATTCTTCAATAGCAAGGCGGCTTTTCAATTCCTTATATTTTGTTTCGACTGGCCAGCGATAGAAGTAAAGTTCGCGGAACATCTGTTGAGAAATATGTGAATCAAAAAGATTGGTGGCAAGATACTCTTTCGTTCCCTCATTGAGAATAACTTCGATGACTCTTATCCTGATATCCTCAGTCCCGTCTTTTTCGTTGCCGGGAAGAACCGTGATTATGTCTCCAGAGCATTTCTTAGCAATGTTATAATTCTGTTTTAAGCGCATAAGACAAAGGTGCTGATGCTCGACACAGTAACGAAACATATCTTCAGAATAATAGCCACGATCAAAGATTACAACGCTGTTTTGATAGATATTTAAATCTTCTAAATTATGCAAATGCTCTAAAGCAGCGGAGCGTTCAGATGCAAGATATCGTTGAAAAGAAGCATGGACAATATAATCATCAAGAACATCATAAACAATGGAACCAAGTCCCATAGTAAAACGGCGGCTTGGATCAGGATATCCAAACATTTCACCAAAGAACTCGAAATTCGATTTTGAATTAGGCAATTCTATTTTAGAACCATCGATGGCAAATAAATGATATCCATTCCAAAGTTTACGAGATGGGAGTTGCTTATAGAATAAATCAACTGATAAATAGTAGAGCTCTTTAAATAAAGCAGGGGTAATAAATTGGCGAGCCCTTGACAGAGCCTGTTTTGAAATGTTAGGGAAATCAAGGCTTCCAAGATCTTCCAGAATACGGGAAAGATTTTGAAACATGGAGGCCTTTGAAGTGTAAAGCAGATACATAATTACTTGAAAAAGAGAAAGCTTTCGTTTGCGAATAAAATGATTTTTCGCACGATGAGGTTCCAGTTTTTCTGGGATTGTGATATACTCCTTAATGGATTGGATGATATTTTTGCAGATGTCAATTCGATTCATATGACATACCTTCCTGTATAATAAAAAGCGTGGATGTTGAAAATTGAAAATACCTCAGAGTACAATAAGACTACTGACTGGCAGGTTAGTAAAAATCTTATTATACAGAGAGGTATCTATAATGAAGTCTAACACACAGAACGCAAAAATTGAAGCTATTACAGAAAAAACTTTGGTACTCGGAATTGATGTCGGAAGTGAAATGCACTATGCCAGAGCTTTTGATTACAGAGTAATCGAGTATTCGAAGAAGCCATTTAAGTTTAGTAACACAGAGGCCGGATTTGCGACATTTAAGGAATGGGTCCTGGACCTCAAAGAAAGGCATGAGAAGGATAAGGTGGTTCCGGGTATGGAACCGACCGGGCATTACTGGTTCAATCTTGGAAAGTTTCTACAGGATAATGAAATGAAACCGGTTCTTGTAAATCCTCACCATGTGAAAAAATCAAAAGAACTCAACGACAATAATCCAACTAAAAATGACCGTAAGGATCCGAAAGTTATAGCAGGCTTAGTTAGAGAGGGACGTTACATGATCCCATACCTGCCGGAAGGTGTTTACGCTGATCTTAGAACAGCATCAAACATAAGATTCCAGTTACAGGCGGAACTTACAAGAATTCAAAACAGGATCAGTCGTTGGTTCAATATATATTTTCCTGAATATAAGACGGTATACGGAAAGCCGGATGCCAAGAGCGGAATGCTAATCCTTAAAGCAGCACCACTCCCTGAAGATATCCTGACGTTAGGTATCGATGGAGTGAACCAAATCTGGCGTGATGCGAAGTTAAGAGCAGTTGGAAAAGCGAGGGCGAAGACCCTGATAGAAGCTGCAGAGCACAGCGTCGGAAGCAAAGAAGGAGCAGTATCTGCAAGAATGGAAATCCGAATGCTTCTGGAGGACTATGAATCCAGAAATACGCGTCTACAGGAAGTTATGGTTCTAATTGAAGAACTAGTAAGAAAGATTCCGATGGCTGAAAAGCTGTTAGAGATCAAAGGTGTGGGAATCAGGACAGTGTCAGGGTTCCTTGCAGAAGTAGGTGATATCAGCCGCTTCAACAATCCGAAGGAACTGCAGAAGCTTGCAGGATTGGCATTGGTTGAAAATAGTTCGGGAAAGCACAAGGGCGAGACAACAATAAGCAGACGAGGTCGAAAGAGACTCAGATATCTGCTCTTTGAGGTTGCAATGTCACTTGTGTCGAAGAACCAGGAGTTCAGGGAACTCCATAATTATTACACAACCAGAAGGCTGAATCCGTTGAAGAAAATGCAGTCACTTATGGCGATTGCAGCCAAGCTGATACGTGTCTTTTATGCCATGCTGACAAAAGGTGTGGATTATGATCCGAAAAAGATGGTCAGTGACATCAAGAGACCGGCAGTTTATCTACAGGCTGCGTAAGAAAGACAAGTAACTGTAATGGAGGCTGTCAAGTGGACAGCCACTGAATTAAGCAGAATGTAACAGATAACGTCCACTGATCACAGTGCTGGAACAGGAAGCGAGTCAGTAATCAATAATACAAAGAATGAGCCAGTAGTCGGCAGGAATATTTTCCATGGAGCGAGACCCCGTATAGGAGCATAGCTGACACACTGGTTATGGGCAGGCAGGACGAAGGAAGTTAGGACCTCTGGAGACAGAGAAGATCCTGGTGGATATAGGAGGTTAGCTGCCATAGAGGGAAGGGTATACACAAGGCCAGTAAAGCGAAAATCAATGACGTTTTATTTCGTATACCATTCAACCGCTATTTCAGTACCTGATACATCGAAATGCTCATAGCTGTGGCTTATTCACTGAGATATGAAAGGTCGAAAAATCTTGAATTTTCAATAAAAAACACTTGATTATATGAGGAGGAAAAAATGGAACAACAATATAAAAGGATATATTATCTTGATTTAATGAAAAGCATAGCAATCATAAGTGTTGTATTTTATCATGGTGTATTGCCGCAGATAACAATGACAGGAACAATGAAGTTCTATAGTTATTATTTTTTACAGGCTTTTGCAGCAGTTGCAACCCCTTTGTTTTTTTTCGTAAATGGTTTTTTATTATTTAATAAAGAACTTGATTTGCATAAGCATATAAGCAGAATAATACGGATGATGGTTCTTACTGTTATATGGGGTGGTATAACAATTATTAGTCTCATGCTTATTCGGAAAGAGATTTTAAGTGTTGGAGAATTTCTAAAAACATTATGGCAATTCAAAGAAAATTGGATTAGTCATTTGTGGTATATGGGAGAGTTGATATGTATTTATCTGTTTTTCCCAGTTTTCTATTATGCGTATCAGAAAAAAGCATCAATATTAGTATATTTTGTATGTATTGGCGCTATTATTATTTTTGGAAATGCGTTTGTGAATGAAATTATGACAATGTTGTCTATTTTAGTGAAACATCCGGTTGTAATAGCTAATAAAAATATATTTAATATGTTCAATCCATTTAAAGATGTAAATAGTTATGCATTAATATATTTCTGTTGTGGAGGAATTATATATCGTTATCAGGAAAAATTTAAAAATTTCATGAGCAATAAAAAGTGGATATTTGTTGCCATAATTTTATTGGATACATGTTTTTTATTTATGTGCGGCATAATGTATACGAAATTAAATCATAATCTTTGGGAGATCGGATGGTACGGAAAAGAAACAATATTTACGTTTATAAATGTATTGGCTATTTATACTTTGTGTATGAATTATAATAAATCAAACAAAGTGATTGAATTAATTTCAAAAAACACATTAGGAATTTATTTGATACATATACCAGTTTTAAGATTTATTGAGCAAATAATTGATGTCAAAATAATTACAACAAATATATGTATATCATTCTTATACACAGGAATAGTAGTAATAATTACATTGCTATTGTCTTTAGGTATAAAAAAACTCCCAATTGTAAATGGGCTTTTGCGTTTTTAGATAGAAGATTTTCAAAAATATTCATAGGATTATTATGAGGGATAATAAGAAAAGCAGGAAATTAAAATGAGAATATTACAAGTTGTAAATGATATGCATCGTAAGCGATGTATAATCGCACGGTTTGTCGCCACCGACTTTTCATGAGATAATCACTTCAGGAGTGAGGACATCTCTGGAACAGCTACATTTGTAGTTGGAGCCGTTTGCTCTAACTGTGATTGATTCCGGTTGAATTCACTCTGAATAACCTTTAGGAGTGAATTACTATGAGTTCAAAAAGACTGCACTACTATGATGAAAAGTGGCTGGACCTGATTAGCGAATGCCGGTCAAGCGGGCTCTCTGACAAGGACTGGTGCATGGAGCACCAAATCGGAATCAGTACTTTTTATTACCATGTCAAACGACTTCGCAATAAAGCATGCAGTATTCCACCAGCTGCTGTCGGTGCCGTGATTCCCTGCCAGAAGCAGGAAGTTGTGGAACTGAATTTCAATCCTGTATCTGAATTACCAATGAATTGTAGTTCAGAAGAGATTACTGCAACTGCTATTAAAATCTCAATGCATGGGATTCAGATTGAAATCACCAATGCTGCGGCAGAGTCTACAATCGTTCAAACACTAACGGCTCTGCAAAAGTTATGTTAGGCGACCTGTCCGGTGTTTCCAAGATTTTTGTAATCACCGGCCGCACTGATAGGAGAAAGACTTCTGATAATACCATCCGGGATCTGCGCCAGACCATTGTAAATCTGGAAGAAACCATTGCCGAGTTAAACCGGAGATTCTTTGGTATTTCAAGCGAGCATTCCAAAAATATCTCTTTGCCAGCAGACGAGGAGTCTGATATGGCTGAAGATATATCAGAGGATGATGCAAAGGAGTCGCCTTTCCTGTTAACAAATTGTTAACAGTAAGGACGATACGAGGTGCAGCATATTTTTTTACCCATGTCGTAACATTTCATAACATTTGCTGACTTGAAAAAGTAAATTCCAATGCAAGAGTAAATTCCATCGTGATTTAAATTTTGCTGGTTTAACAAGAAATTTTTGGACTAAATCTCTCGTTTTCTGCTATAATTAATGTAACTTATCGAAATTTTCTCGATTTCTAGGCATGCTAAATAGGCTACTGGAATTCAGTGTGCTAGACTAAATTCCACCAGCCGCATCTTAAAAATGTGAAAAGTTTACATCCAGTCTGACAGCAGATTTCGATTAGTTTTATTAATGGTTAAAGCGTATCAGCTTAGGCGTCAGATTAACCTTATCTGGTTCAATCGGCTTAAGCTGAAATGCTTTTAAGATATCTTCACCAAGCGTTTCTAATGCAACTTCATATGGTGTCCTTCCACTGAGGATTTCTCGCGGAGTGGAGTTGATGTGGATTACGATGAGATTCACATCCCATTGTGTTAAGAATTCAAAAGAAGTTCCTTTCGGTAAAACCATATGAAGCATCCATTTCCACAAAAGACGACAGGTCTAATGAACAAAAGTCTGAGTAGGTTCTGTCTGTAAAAACAGAACAATCAGTGATTTGTGTTTTATGGCACTTTCGCGGTTTGAATTTTGCCTGTCTTTTCAAATCAATATTTCTTGCTGTGAAGAGTCCTTTGTCAATGTATGTTGTACATAGAGCGGACAGACATATCCAGTTCCGGGTGATTTGTAAGGATTTGATAAGGGGATTGCCCCTGCTCAATCAATGGAGATATAATCTGGTCTTTCTGATGGAGCTGGTGCTTGGTCATATTTATTCCAGAACGAGAAGATATCAGCAGTTCACGATATTTTCTGTCAGCAGCACGGCCGTTGTAATAGTATTTATGTGCAATCGTGCAGTGATTTATCTTTTTCGTGCAGCCATTGCAAACATATGGCGCTTTGTCCAATCGTTTACATCGTTCTTTTTCAAAGTCCTTGCAGGTCTGATTACATGTAGGACATGAGGCACATTTAATGCCACAGAGAGGGATTTTTCCACAGGCATTGGTCTTTTGACAATGGTAACGATGAATGCAAAAGTTCTTTGCGTTATAAAAAGTACCTTTGTGATACCAATCTGAAAGCCGATGAGCACGGACTTCTTTAGATATAGTTGTTGGATCTTTACATAAAAATGCTGCAATTGATGACTTGGTTATTACATTAGATTCTGGTAAGAAAATATATTTTCAGATGAAGAGAACGATATCTTTGAGCGATGATAGTGAGTCGGAGTTTTTTTGTGTATGCGAACAGTTTGTGAATCAATTCTTAAAACAAAATGAGAATGATTTGGCATATATATTGGTTACAAGGACAGAGGCATCGAAAGCAATTTCGGTAAAATTGAAAAGAATTTTAGAAGGAATACGTTTGGCTAATAGCTTGAGTGTAATAGAAAAATTATACCAAGAAGAAAGAAAAATATTTGATAAAGTTAGTAGTAATATTAAAACAATTTATAAAAAATATACGCACGAGGATATTTCTGAGGATATTTTATTAAAGATTTTTCTACGTATGTATGTCGAATTATTTGATATAGAGAATGGGGAAGAATACGAAAAAACGATCAAGTTGATTTTATGGAAATTGATTGATGTTGATGTTGAGCTATTTTGGAGAACGTTTATATCAAAAGCAATTGAATATGGTGCAAATAGAAGATGTTTGTCCCGAGAAAATCTAAAAGAACAGTGTAAATCATATTTTAAAGAAAATCAAACAAAAGAAGAGCTACTTGCTTCTCCTTTTTTAATAGGTCGTGGAAAGAAAACAATAAAGTTATTCCAGTTCAAATTGATTATGTGGTTGCTATTCCAACGAAAAAAACAATGGAGAAGATGAAAATAGAGAACGATACAATTTTTATGTTTGAATTATATCGTTTTGATGATAGTAAGAAAAAGGAATCATTAAAGTATATAGCACCAAATAAGATGATATTTGAAAATGGACTGGAATTTGTTGTTTTATATCGATGTGCCTCGCAAGAGCGATGTCATAATTACATTGAAAAAGAAATAGTAGAAGAATTGGGAGATATTGAGGGAAAATACGAATTGATAATATGGCCGATCAAGGAGCATTTTGAGCCTACTGATGTAGAACTGTTACATAAAGAAGTGTTAGAAAAATCTTTGGAAGAATGCCAAGATTGTATATGCTCTAATTGTGGAAAAGCTATTTTTGATAATGAAATTTATATAATTGAGATTGATAATGAAGAGTGCTCTAATAAAGTGGGGTTGGCGCATAAGTCATGTATTAGACCAGTTGACAGAGTAATTGGCGAAGTTACTATTTCGGGAATAGAGGATTATTCATTTTTAAAACATTTTGATATTGGATGTTGGGCCAAAATGGTAATGAAAGGAAAAAGAGTATGGGAAAATCTCGAAATAATGGCAGCACAATGTATGCCTTTGGTGATTGATACAGATGAAGTATTCCATGATGGAAATTATTGTGTATATCAAATATTGGAAAATGGAGATAAAAGATATACTACAAATAGAGGTGTGATTGATCGACTTAGTAAAACAAATGCAGAAATTTTGCAAAAACAATTTACAGAAAGCTTAATTGCAGCGAAGAAAGAAGGAAATCCATTTGGCTACAGTAGTAAAACATTCATGTACGGACAGTATGAAAAAATACTCGAACAAGTTGGCGATAAGGAAGATTTTATAGAATGTACAGAGGCAAAAGCGGAATTATATAATGAGTCTGTTGCAAAAATATATAATGATTGCGAAACATACTACGCGCCTATAATATATTTATCTGTTGAAGGAGAACCATATATATTGCCTAATGGTGTATTCCCGATGATAACAAAACCTTTTGATCTTCCACAATATATTAAAAATTGGGAAAGAATGGGAGTCACGGTGCCGGATTATGAAGTATGCATTATAAAAGACGATAACGAGTTCATTTTAAAAATGATTAGTCTGATTAGTAATGGTATATTGCCGGCTGCTAATAGTATGTTTGCTCCGAACGGAAAATTAATTAGAGGAATTCATATTCATTTAATGTGGGAGTTACAAGAACTGGAAGGAGTCGAGGAGGATACAAATGCTAGAGATTAATAAGTAGGAGAAATTTGCACCAAACATTAATAATATGTTTTTGCAAGTTCTGTAAGAAGAGACTATGAAGAAAAGTCTGTAAATAATAATCTTCTATGATAATGATTGAGCTGGAAGCGCTAAATTGGAGCTTCCAGCTCTTGTTTTATATATACCCGTCTTCCGTCGTAGTACTATGAAAGTTCCGACGTTTTCAAATTAAAAATTTTGATGTACAAAGTTACAATACGGAGCAAAACGCGGCGAAAGTTATTCTCTAATAAAGAATACCAACCGACAGCAGCAAGAACGTTTCGATAGGCAAGACGATGATTTGTACGACGAACTGTACTTTGACGACAGCCCGTATTGACGCAAAAAGTAAATTTAATACCATATTTTTCAAAAAATTGTATTGACAATTCAGAGATTTGTAAGATAATAGTGATGTGGGGTATAACTACTATGAACAATTATGAATTTTTAGAGAAACTCGGCTTTTCGTCAAACGAAGCAAAAGTATATGGAACACTAATTAAACATAAAGTGTTAAACGGTTACGAAATCGCAAAACTTTCGGGCGTTGCGCGTTCGTTGGTGTACGAGGTTATCAATCGCTTGGTGGCAAAGGGCGCGGTTATTCGTATAGACGGAGAGCCGAATTTTTACAAGCCTCTCGAGTATCAAGACCTTATACGTAGCATCAAGGAAGAAAACGAAAAGAATATTGCCTGCGCCGAACGCGAGCTACAACAACTTGCAACGGAAAACGCCGACGTCGATTATGTAATGAATATAGTGGGCGAAGAAAAATACGTTGCTAAGGCAAAGAAACTTATCGACAGCGCGCAAGCGGAAATTTCGCTGTCCATTTGGCGAGAGCCGTTCGAAGTGCTACGTAGTAATATCGAAAACGCAATATCCCGCGGGGTAAAGGTGTATATTTTTACCTTCGAAAGCATTTTGGTCGAGGGCGCAACGGTGTATTCGTACAATATCAACGACGTTTCAACACTGTTTCCATACCGTAGAACAACAATTATAATCGACGGCGGAGAGTGTTTAGTCGGAGAAGAAGGCGATCGCAACGTTTACGCGCATACGCGCAATCATTCGGTTGTTTCCCTTGCCACCGACGAAATTGTTTTGAATGTTTTTTGGAATAAACTTATCGAAAAAGAAAACTTGTTGTCTAAAGGCTGCTCCGGTGCGGATTTCTTGCAAGCCATACACAATTTGGCGGAGCGCTACGGCATTACCGACGAGATGACCAAGAATTTCCTTGTTTACAATTTTCAAAAGGAGAAAACTCAAAATGGCAAAAAACGTTGAACGATTACAGGCGCGCGAAGCCAAGGAACTTATCCGCCGCGAAAAGCAGTTGGGCGCGAGAAGCAACAAGTTTTATTTGATTTACTTGTTTATGATTTTGTCACTCATCTACATAACGGACGAAATCGCGTCTACTATATCCATTCAGTTTCAGGCGAATATAGTTACAGAATTCTTCGTAAAAAATATGGGTATGGAATACGGCGCGGGATTATCGCTCTTTTCCGCCATAGGTTTTATTTCCTATCCGGTAACACTGCTTATTATTTTCTATCGTCCCCTTGCGGACAAATTCGGGCGTAAGCCGTTTTTGGTTATTAACACGTTATGTATGGGCTTAGGGCTGTTCCTTGTGTATTTATCCAAAGATATCTACGTTTACATGATAGGCGGCACGTTGATGAGTTTTATGGTCTCGCACGATATGCAATGCGTGTACATACTGGAATGCTCCGACAAAAAGTCTCGCGCCCGTAACTACGCAATCGTAAAAGCGGTGGCGATACTGGGCACGTTACTTGTTCCGTTGCTTAGGGCTACACTCATGCAAAACGTAAGCGAGCGTTGGCACGTAGTATATTTGGTGCCGGCAATTATCGGTTTTGTAATGTCGTTATTCGCGCTGCTTTTTGCTAGGGAAACAAACGCATTTTTGACTAAAAGAATAGAGTATTTAAAAACGCCTATAGAAGAACGTGAACAACGCAGCAAGGAAGGACGCGAACAAAACGCACAAGGCGGAATTCTGACCGCTGTAAAATTCGCATTCAGACACAGACAATTGCGCTTTTTGATTATTGCTTGTTGCTGCTTTTATCTCGCTTCGTTAGGTACGGCAACGTACAGTACGGTCATGGCAAAGTCGGCGCTGATGACGGAAGAAGAAATAACTCTTGCTTTGTTTCTGTATCCCGTCGGCAACGCGCTGTTTACATTGATTTCCGGTTTTGTGTCGGATAAATTCGGACGTAAAGTAACTATAGTCGCAATGTCTTGTTCGGCGTTGACGTGTTATTTGCTGTTTATCTTTAGCGGTATGTTCAAGTGGACTCCGTATTTGACGGGTTTTGCTATCGGCGGATTTATGGGCAGTTACTGGGGCGCAGGCGATACCATCGGCGGAATTATGTTTTCCGAATCGACTCCTACAAACCTGCGTTCGTCGGTTACGGTAATCAATACGTTGCTTAACGGAGTTATGGGCGGACTTGCAACAGTTATTACTATGATACTGCTGCCTATCATTCCTGAACGCATGTTCGGCTATATGTATTTGGGCTTGACGGTTCCGGGGCTTGTAGGTGCAATTGTAATAATGTGGCTGTTTGTCGGCGAAACTCGCGGACTTGATCTTAAAACTGTAACCGGTACGGAATGGGATAAGCCTAAAAAGGTTAAAGAAGAACAACAGGATGGTGAATAAAATGAATAACAAACAATTTGAAATCGGCGTAAGCGAACAGCCGTTAGATATTATTAAGGAAACGTGCGGTTTTGCGGGCATTTTTAAGCAAATAGGTGTTATAGGGGATTCTTTGGCATCGGGCGAGTTTGAAAGTCACGATGAAAACGGAAATATAGTTTATACCGATATGTACGAGTACTCGTGGCCCGCCGTTTTAGAGCGCATTACTGGAACAAAATACAACAATTATTCCCGCGGCGGAATGACCGCGCGCGAGTATGTTCAAAGTTGGGCGGACACAAACGGATTTTGGCAATGGAATCAAGCGTATATTATTGCGTTAGGCAACAACGATTCGTTTGTGTTCGGGCATCCTTTGGGAAGTGTCAAGGACGTCAACGCCGATTGTCCGCAGGATAATGGCGATACGTTTTTCGGTAATATGGGCAAAATCGTTTCCAAACTTAAAACAATAGAGCCTAACGCGCGTATTTTTGTTGTAACTCCTCAACTGCGCGGTGAAGCGTGTGATAACGATATCCGTTATATCGCAAGCGAACTCGCCAAATTGTGCGATATGTTTGAGTTTACTTACTTGCTGGATATGACTGCGCATGCGCCCATATACGATGCAGAAATGCGTAAATCGTTCGGGTTGGGCTTTCATCCGAACCCGATGGGCTACTATGCATACGCGTTGATTGTGGGAAATTATATCGATTACATTATCAGAAGTAACCCGCAGGAATTTGCTACGATACCGTTTGTAGGTACGTTGCTCAAAAACAAAGATTACAAATATTATATATAAAAATTATATCCAGGCTATTTTGACATATTTCGACAAATAATTAAAAATCTGATACTTTGAGTTTTGGTGGAATTGCTACGCTTAAATGTACATGATCTATACATAGTGCTACACTCAGACAATGGATCACCGATGAAAGGCGCTACTATGTTAGCCACTTTGTATCAGCTTGGAATTACGCCATCGAATAGCCGGTCACGGAAGCATCCAGTGCCTGTCCCCGGAAAAAAATGAGGAGAAGGTACTGTAAGAAATAATTGACTCCCTTAGGAGTAAATATGTAGTAGCAATAATTCATACCTTTTTAGCTGTATTTTGTATCGTAAACAG